>Ga0208019_1000326_pt1 | contig 26408 bp, 32 predicted proteins | sample CB_VirMetaG_5_FD_184540 | JGI IMG/M metagenome (GOLD analysis project Ga0208019, IMG submission 184540) | Freshwater to marine saline gradient viral communities from Chesapeake Bay - CB_1508_1D Viral MetaG (SPAdes) (version 4) | ecosystem: Environmental > Aquatic > Marine > Coastal | place: USA... | reverse complement strand
TCATAAGTATTGAGTGTTGATGATGCTGTGCCTGTAACTTCCTCGTCCCAGATCAGTGGGTCTTTTGTGTATTGAAATGTATTAAACTCGGTGATTTCGTAGTTACTTACTTTACGCCTGTTGGTTGCGGTGTGCTGTACCGTATCATCATCGACACTGACTACAGGCAAACCAAATGGGTTTATGGTTGTTCCTATCACTGTTATAGGATTGCCAGTGTCGTTTTTGATCTCGACTTCTGGCATTGTGCCAATATTAACAGTGCCATCAACAGTCCAAGGGTCTGTGCCCTGTGTAACTTCCACTGGTTGCGCAATAGTAACAGCACCAGTTATTGAATCAACAGTAACCGTGCCCGATACAGTCCACGGATCTGTGCCCTGTAACACAGTGACAGTGCCATCTACAGTAAATGGATTTGAATCAGTGTACTCAACCTCGTTTTCATCATAGATATGTGTATGCGTGAATAAAGGATCGTCGTCGGTGTTAGTTACTGTAACTATGCCAGGAATAGTTACTTCACCTTCAATAACAATATCACCTTGAATGTTTGACAGCACACGAATAGCAGGCTTGCCATCTTCTGTATAGTCCATGGCCATTGTGAGGTCATTGGTATTTGGTTCGTAGCTATGGAAGTAATCAGTTGAGTTTGGATTTAGGTTGGCCATTAGGTTGTATCCCAGGGTCTGCCTTCAACTAATCCGCCTACGTTTGGATTGTCTACAACAGTATTCCCGGAATACTGTGTTGGTAATTCAGTAATGTCATACACATCACGAGGATTACTGCTGGCAGTCCTATCCAGTGCTGCTAGATCAAGTTTTGCTTTTTGTCTATCTTCGCGTGTTGCTAAACGAGCAATTTTATTGTGTGTGCGGAGTACTGTTCCATCCACAACACCAGCAGTGTATAGTGTATCACCAACTGTTAGTAACTGTTCGTCTAGCACTAGATCAAACCAATCAATGCTAACGCCAGTTGCGGTTTCAACAGCGTCTTTTAAGTCGCCTACTGTATCGCCACTTACAGTAACATCTACTGTGTAACTATCATAAACAGCCGTGTTTAATAGGCTTTGAACGGTTACCGTAGCCATCAGCGATAATCCTTACTAGAGTTCCACTGTGCAGCAGGATACAGGCTCTGTGAATCGCCTCTGATATCTGCTGGATGTTTGGGCTTGTTAGGACCGCCGCCCATGTCAGTTGTAACCGCACTAACCGGAGCATACTGCTCGTTTGGTTCGTTGGCGTATTCTGGTTCGTCGTTGACTTCCTGTGTGATATTGGTAACACTAACCGAAACATCAGGTCCTTTAGTGGACTCAATGTTGTCAATTAAATCTAGTAGTTGACGAATTAAATCTGTTGCTCGCATAATGTAGTATTTATGCGAACGTTAAAACCTTTAGAACTTGTAGCGATAGTTAAAGTTCAAGTGTCCTTCCCCGCCACCGTCTACGATACCTACAAATGTAGTGCTATGGTTTTTCTTTTGATAATTGTGCTTAAATCCAACATAACCGTCGAGTTCTGAACGCACACGGCTGCTTACAGTATCATAATGCATAACACCATCAGCATCAACACTAGTTGGCAGACGCATTGTTACTGAACCATTTACTGCGTATGGCTTGATACCGCCAAACACAGCAATTGAGTCTGTGTCGTACCCCACAGTTGCGTACACTGATCGAATGTCATCTACATCAGTTACTAGTCCAGTCTTGTAGCGAGTGCTGGTATTCATTGCACCAATCTGTGCCCACATGTCCTTGTAGTCGTATGTTAGGTTAAGTTCTGTGGTTTGTGAGCCATCAACTTCACCCCACATGCCAGACATATCAATCCAGGGATTAGTATCTGCTTTGGTATAACTTACACCAGCAGTTAAGTTGGTATCAAAGAACCGATGTTCATAGCCAATACTATATTCTTCTACATTATCGCTAGCAGCAAAGCGTACATTGTCAATCTTGCGTGCAGATAAGTTAGCCATTGTGCTTGCCCAACCGCCGTTGTTCTTTTGACGATCTGCATATTCTACGCTAATCTTGCGCTCTACATTAGCACTGGACAAGTCCACAGTAAAGTCACGATCATAGTCATCTACTGCTGCAACGTTGCTAAGTGTGCCAGCTTCGATGCCATTTACACTAATACCGCCTGATATTTCCACAGTAGCGCCATTGCGTCCAGTTAGGCTAATACCAAGATCGCCTACCGGTCGTGTTGCTTGATCCAAATCTAGCAAACCCTGTCCGTGTGTGTTTTCGTTGTAGCCTGTGATATTCTTGTTAGCAGTTTGCAACAGTAGTTGTGCAATGTTCTTGCCTTCCATGTAAGGCCACAGTTGATGTACAATAGCTACTGCACCAGCAACTACTGGAGCCGCCATACTAGTCCCCGACATGGTCTTGTACGAACCATCAAGATACGTGCTATTAATGCGTGTGCCTGGGGCAAGAATATAAAAATCCTTGGTTAAATATGGATCATTACAAGTTGAGGTTGCTTCTGTAAAATCCTTACAAACATGCCCTGACTTTGCACCTTCGATTGTGTTAGCACTTGTATTCCAATTGCCAACAACCAGCATACGCCCATCGAGTAGCAAGTTTCCGTTGTCGTCTACTGCACTAGCAAATGTTGCTGGATTCTGCACATAACCCAAGTTTGTGTTGCCTGCACTAACAGTTAGTACAATTTCTGAACCGTTAAGTGCATCTGCCCAATTTTGAGGATTTTCTAGATTGTAATAGTTTTCGCCACCGTAAATTTCGTGATTGCTGGTAAAAATACCATCGCCGTGTGCGGTAATACTTTCTTTATAGCTTGTAGAATATATAACGTTTGCACTTAAATTAGCAGCAACAATGTCTGGCTTGTCCTTTGCCCAATTGAGTGCTTGACGTGCAAAGCTCATTGATGGAACACGTTCACCGATACGTGCAATGGCAAGTTCTGCATCATATGCAACGCCGTGTGTTCCTGTGCCATCTTTGGCAGCAGCAACGATGCCTGCTACGTGAGTGCCGTGCCCGTTAGTGTCTTCGAGACCGGTGTCATAACCCGGTTCCCATTCGTACTTGATTTTGTCTGCTAGCTCTGGATGATCAGTGTCGATGCCAGTGTCCATGATCATTACTGTTGAGCCTAGACCAGTCCAGCCACGTGCGTATGCATAGTTTGCATTTACATCAAGCACAGCACCATTATCTGCTTCGGCGGTTGCAAAATCTGCTGGATCGTGACTGTCAACTTCTGTAGGAGTACCAACGTGGTCGCTACCATAGTAGGAAACATAGTTATATGTTTCCGGGTCATAGTCCAGGGCAGGTGCGCCGGGTTGTTCAACAATTACAGTACCCGATCCAGTGTCTGGTGCAGTTGGTGCAACAGGTGTAGCTTCGGGAGATACAATCTGTGTGGTAATAGTTTCTGCAACAGAATCGTTGACGGTTTCAGTAGTATTGATTACTTCGGTGGTTGTAGTACCATCGGTCCAGTTGGTTGTGCGAGTTGTAACCACCGTAGTAGTTACTGTAGTTGTAGTGTTCCAAAAGTAATAGTAGAACGTCCAAACACCGTCATCACGTGTGTCGGTGTTGATAATAGTTTTAGCTAATACTGGTTCGCTAACTGTGGTTGCTACAGTAGTTACGTCTAAGTCGCTTGTGTTTGCTACATTTGGTGTAACAGTGCGAGATACTAGTTCTTCAGAAGTGGCCGTAGTAACTGTGTTAGTAACCGTAGACGATTCGCTTACATCAACAACAGTTTCACGAACAGTGCCGTCGGTATAAGTATCAACACGTGTTTGCGTAGTAGTAACAGTTGTAGTTACTGGAGTTGTGTTCGTTGTTGTATAAACACGATACACCTCAGTAACCGTGCTACCGTTTGCATCTAGGCTAGTACGAGTATCATCCTCAGATACAGTTTCGCTAACAGTTGTGCCTGTGCTAGTAGCAGTTACATCTGCGGAGATTACTTCGCTGCTAACGAGATTAGCAGTAACAGTTCGGCTAATGCGTTCGGGTTCGCGGGTAGTAGTAGAAACATTGTTTACGGTGTCCTCTGTGGTGGTTGTATCAATAACCTCGCTGGTACTAGATCCATCAGTATAGTACGTGGTGCGAGTAGTGGTTGCGACTGTAGTGGTTGTTACTGGTGTAGTTGAGATATCTGTATAGGTACGCCAAACTTCAGTTACAGTATTTCCACTAGAGTCGAGTTTGGTTGTGGTATTGTCTACGTAGGTAGTAGATACTGTGGTTTCGCCATATGTTACAGTATCAATGGTGCTTACGGTGTCACCGGTTTCGGTAACATTTGGTGTTACTGTGCGAGACAGCATGTATTCAGATGTTTCGGTGATAACTTGATCGGCAGTTTCGGTAACTGTTTCGGTGTCAATTACTTCGCTTGAAGTAGTACCATCTGAATATGTAACAACACGAGTAACAGTGGTTACTGTGGTAGTTGTGCGTGGAATTGTGCTGACCGCAGTTACAGTACGCCATACCTCAGTAACAGTGCTGCCATTAGCATCTAGACTAGTACGAGTATCGTCCTCGTATGTGGTTTCTGTAGTTACGTCACCTTCGGTGTACGAGTTTTCTGCACTAGTAACGTCTTGCGTGCTGACTATTGCAGGACACGAAACATTGCGTTCTTCGGTTTCGGTACGAATATGTTCTCCACGGACGCCAGTGCGTTGTCCGTTGACCACCTTTTCCCAATGTACATCACGAGTGTATACGTCAGCAGTACACGCCGGATTGTCATTGGTATCGCTGGTAGGAACACCTGCGTTGCTAAGTGTCCAATCGGTATAAATGCCATTATGCCAACTAACGTTTGGATCAGGTGCAACAGCTACAATACCCGAACCGATGTTTAAGTAATAATCAAACTGTTCTTCATCAGACATATTAGATGTTACATTACCGGCCGCAATGATTCTATTATATGCATCGTCTGCATCATTGAATTGTCCGGTTTCGACTACTTTATCCCAAAACTCTTCCTGTCCTTCGTAATATTGTTTTGTTAATCCTTTAAGAACATTCCACGCATCTTCGAGTGTGCGTGGATGATTATTAATGTAGATTATTGCACCGGATTCTTTCAATGAATCATATCGATGTTCTTGCACGAATTTAAAAACTTTTACTAAGTTTTCAAGGTCTTGTTTTTCGTTTTCGTCTACTGTTTGAATTTCTGACCAACCAAAAATATCTTTCACACTTTTAGTTGAAAAACTATATTCTGTAGATACCGAAGGTTTAATACCGGCTCCGCCGGGTCCACCGCCACCGCCTCCGCAGCCAGTTAGGCTAGCAGTAGTAGCAACAGCAATTGCAATCTTACTCTTTGTAAAAGCCATCCTAGTTCTCCTATGTAGTGGATGGGTTAAAAAGTTTTACTTACAATGCATATTATACATAAAAAATCCGCTGTGTCAAGCGGATTTTTAGGGTGTAAAATCAACGACTTACGTCTGCTGGTTTGATTATTAGTTTGGGACCAGAGGGTTCTGCGCCTGGTTCTACATAAGTCCCATAATAAGTAATGCTGCACGCACTAACTGCTAGCACGATCGCACTAAAAATTAGCACTCTCACCATTGGTGTATGACTCCAGCAATAATAAAGAAGCAGGTAACAAACATTATACCGGTATACACAGTTCTGAACAAACATGCATGATCTGCTTCTTTTTTATCCTCAGAAATTTTGGATCCTAAGGTTTTACACCAAGTCCCCCATTTCATTCAATTCTCTCCCATGTTGCATCAGACGTATATCGAAAACTACCTAGATGCTTCATGCTGCTCCAATCTTTTGGATCAATAATACTTAGAAATATTTTTCTTTCACTGTCGTATAAGTGATATGTTTTGCCTACTACAGGAACAAAATTGTACTCTGCGTTATATACCAAACTAGTGTCTTCTGCTAGTTCAACTAGTCGAAAGTATTCTTCTTTTAGTTCATCAAACTTGGTTTGTAATTGATGAACTGCCTTGTTGGTCTTTTCCGTTTTATGAGTAAGCACATCGGGTACTGTAAAAGCAGGAGCACCTACATTGCTTGGATAGGTTAGACTTCTAGCATTCTCACAGAAACCCAATGGCTTATCATTATCGGACATTATGATTCAATGCGTGCTACGGCAGCTTTAGGTGCTTCCCAGTACCATTCACTGATTAGTGGAAGAATATCCTCGCCTGCTGCTAGTTTGCGTGTTGCATCTTTGATAGCAGTTTCACGATCAACTTCAATCATTGCATCATTGCGATCATGCTCGTAAACACGCACTCGTTCTACATAACAACGACCTTCAGTTACACTAAAGATATATTGATTGACCCATTCCCAAATAAACAAACTACTCATTTCCATGCTTACACCGCTTGGCAGTACACGAACTGTACCCAAAATGCCACCGGGTTGTTTCATTTCCGCTGTAATCTGATCCAGCCTAGGATCATTTGCTGGCAGCACAGTTACGTGATCAAAATAGTATTCGATAAAAGTTTTAACATCTTTTAGTTCACCAAACGGAACAATCCAGCCCATATCATCAATATCACCGGCAAATGTTAGTTCTACTGAACGATCATACCCGTGTACACTTGCACATTCACCTGGACTACCGTCTGGTTCACGATCAAAGAACTGTGCGTGACCGCAAGGTAGATATCTATATACTTTTGTTGATTTTACCTTAACGCCCATGTTTTCTCCTTAACAAGCAAATTCTTGCTGTAGTTTAATGTTATCAAAGAACTCTTTCTTAGTACCTGGATCAGTCTTAAATGAGCCTTCGAGGACAGTTGTCTGTGTAAGACTACTGTGTGCCATAATGCCGCGATTCTCGCAACAACCATGCGTGGCTTGAATGTAAACACCTAAGTCCTTAGCGCCAGTTGCTTTCTTAATCTCGCGAGCAATGTCATTAGCAAGTTCTTCTTGCAATGTACCACGACGTGCGCACCACTGTGCAATACGTGTATACTTGCTCAATCCAATTAACTTTTCAGCAGCGATAATGCCAATATATGCTGTGCCAGTTACTGGCTGGTGATGGTGTGAACACATTGATTTAAGTTCTGAACGAACAACAAGCATACCTTCATAACGATCTTCTGAGTCATTTGGAAATGCTGTTGCGTCCGGAGCGTGTTCATAACGTCCTGCCATAATCTCATTAAAGTACATTTTAGCAAGACGGCGTGCCGTGCCTTTTGAGTTAGGATCGTTGTGTCTATCAATAATCAATGTATCAAGTACAGTTTCAAATGCTTCTGTTGCTTCATCGATTAGTTGTTCTTTTTCACCTGATTGGATTAGACGTGAAATATTATCACCTGCCCAGTAACGTTTGTCTGCAGATTTGCAGCGTTCAATAATTTCTTCGTACTTTTTCATTTATTTCTCCGAGTTAAAGACGAGGATGTCTTAATACATGATGTATTATACACTTTATTTAGATAATTGTCAATGTTATTCAATATTAATTAGACGACAATCAGGATATTGCACATATACAGGATCAGTATCATCTTTCTTTTTATATTCTTCTAGTAATGCTAACCCACGGTTAGCATCCTCAATTGTTGGCCTATAATGATATCCAACTTCAAAGGTTACTTGTTCTGACCATGGACTAATATTTAGGTCGCGACCATCATAACGCATACGAATTAGTTTGTTGTATGCTTTTTCGTCGTCTAACAATATAGCACCACCGTGCCCAATTTCTAAAGGTTTAGAATACCCAAAAGATAAACATTTCATTGTGTTGGGTTCGTACATGTCTTTTTCAAGTCTTCTGGCACTATCCCAAATACGCGATCCAATTAGCCTGTATTCGCCGATCCAGTACGCATTGTCGTTAATATACTCATATGGAATGTCTAGTTTGTGCATTATCATTGGTACGCTTAAATAAGTAAAAGGCGTAAGCACTACGATCTTAGGTTGTTCGTAACGTAAACATAATTCAATGGCATGGGTGCAACAATCAGTCATGATAGCATACGGAGCACCTGTGTATGATGCCAGAGCTTGTTCAAATTTTAAAATTGCATCAAACGCCATGCTTATCGTACCATGCTTTTGTACTAGTAATAATGGTCTCTAGATCGCTATATGCAGGTTTCCAGTGGTGATCAAGTTGAAATTGTTTGCCGTCGGCTACTAATTCGTCTGGATCACCTTCTCTTCGTGGTCCTGTGATAACTGTAAGTTCTCCTACATATTTTTTGTATGCTTCGATAAGCTCTCGATTACTAATACCTGTATTTGTTCCTAAGTTATAACATGCACTTGGTCGCCCGTGCGGAAAATTAATTTCACTTCCGGACAATGCTTCTACAGCTTTACAATGTGCTAATGCAAGGTCGCTAACGTGAATATAATCCCTGACGCAAGTGCCATCGGGCGTATTGTAATCATCGCCAAAAAGGTGGAAAGGATTATTGGTAAACAATCGAGGAATAATATGAGTATCACCGTCTTCTGGACCAAGTTCTGTACCCCATACATCCGCTCCGCAGGCATTAAAATATCGTAAACTATAACTGCGAATATTATACGCACGATCATAGTCACGCAATAATTTTTCCATAATAAGTTTAGTTTCGCCGTAAGGGTTAATCGGTAACTGCGGGTCTGTTTCTTTAATAGGAATGTTCACTGGATTACCATATGTTGCTGCTGAACTTGAAAATACAATGAACGGTTTACGTTTCCATTCCTTTAAGTGATCTAAGAACTGAATGTTCTTTAAAACATTGTTATTATAGTATTCGCTTGGGTTTTTAATGGAAGGACCTACTAGGCTTGTTCCTGCACAGTGAACAAACCCGTCAACGTTCATACCTTGTAAATAATCTAGTACACGTTCTTCAGCAAAATCATCGTGCAAGAACTGATCATAAATGGTGTCTGGTAGTGGCAAGCGTCTACGGTCAAGAACAATTACACGAGCACCTGCTGCTTTAAGTGTTTTTGCGGTGTGGCTTCCAACAAAACCAGCGCCACCAGTAACGCAAATAGTTAAACCTTCAAGATCCATATTACCAGTGTTCTTTAACTTCATATTTTGATTCTGCAACATGATCGCGATAGCGGATGCCTGCTCGGTTCCATTGCTCGCCCTTACCTTCGATAATATCTACAATACGGTCCACGGTGCCATCTGTCCAATCTGAAATCTTGCCCATGTTTGAGCTTGGCTTTTCTAGGCCTGCTGCAATCTTAGCCAATGCATCGGCTTTGCTCCACGGAGTATACAAGCGAGTATAATCATTGGCAAATGTTTCTGGGAAACTGCGGTAAGCAGGATATACTACATTACACCCTAGTGCGTCTGCTTCGCTCACTGTGTTAGATACCCAATCCTGCAATGCACAGTTAAACAGTACACGGCTGTCGTTTAGGATAGCATAATAATCATTCTTTGAAAGATTTTCGTAGATGCACAGTTTACCTTGACGTTCAAGATCCTTTGCACGTTCAATATACTTAGGATTGTTAGAACGTAATGGACCACCTTGTAGCACAGCAAATTCTGTACCCAGTCCTGAGAGTTCTTCTACGATATCCATAAAGAAATCTGGCTGCTTTTCCTGATCCCAACGTGCTGCAAATACTACACGATTTGCACGTTCTGCAAATGGTTTAATACTTTCTACACGACTTTGTACTTCTTCCTTACCGAACGCAAGTCCTGAAATATTGTAAATGGGTGCTGACCAGTTAGCAATACGCTGATGTGCTACCATTTCCTCATTTGATGAAAGAACATGAACATTTGGAATTTCATTTACCATTTGTTCGTAAAGACTCATCCATTTACTCATGCCCCAAACGTGTACAAAGTCATCTGGATCGATTGCTTGTGCTAAACAACGCACATAAATCTGCGGACGATCCTTCTCTGGAATCTGGCACATGATATACGGCAAACTTTCAATACCGGGTTGGAACATATCTTCAAAGAAGACTGCATCCTCGCCGCTGCACTCGCCGTTACGCATCATCTGTACAAGATTCATCATTTGGCTCATACCAAAGTATGAACGTCCGTGTGCGTCGAGTACCTGCCCTACGGAAATTGCTTTAGTATCGTCAATAGTTTCGCCTGGAACAATTACATAATCAATACCGCGACGTTTAAATACACGTTCGTTCCAGTCTGTTAATTGATATGTGTAACGAGCTTGATAACTTTCCAAACCCATATAAAATAATTTACGCATTACGCTAATTCCTCAAGTTTCATAAATTTGTGAGAGCTTAACTCCCAAACACCAGTGCCTTCGAATGTATACCAGTACATGTTAGGTTGTACATTATAGCTGATATTTAGGTCATTTACAAGTCTAGCGTTAGGATCATGGAACCATGTAAAGATAATTGTATCGCCTGTTTTAATGACATCGTCGGCATACATATCACATAATTTCATTAATACTTGTGCCGCCGTCCAATAATGTCCAGCATCACTGCTATCAGGGACAGAAGTATCATCAGCACAAACATCTGCTACATGTGTCTCGCCGTAAATATTTCTTAATTGCTCTGCTAGCTGTGTCCCGCCGGCGGTATTGCCGGTATTATGTATAATGTAAAACATGTTAATTATTAAGATATTGATCTATAGACTTTTGATATAATGGATATTCATCCGGATATAGTATTTTAAACCAAGTATGGCCGGCTCCATAAAACTTTGGTCCAATATCATCGTACAATCGTTTTTGCCACGGTGCCGCTGAATTCATTCTTTCCTGCGGAAGTTGAACTGATTGTTCTCCGTGTGTATTCAGAATGTCTTGTAAAACTTCTTTTGCGTTTATTTTACGGTGGTCGAGAGGAATCCAGTTAATTTTATTATATAACTCGGGGTATATGACAGTCATTGGTACGCTGTGAATTCCTAAAATAGGAGCAAATTCCCAAAATTTCACACCTAACATATTGCATAGAATATTTTCCGATCCGTGTGATATCATGTCTTGTACAACACCTTTAACATATCTTGTCATTGGTTCAGATATAAACCCAAAAAGATAATCTTCGTCTGGGTGTATATCTTTGTACTGTATCTCTGTCCAATTAGCCTGTGAAAATACCCAGTCATAATATGAACTGGCATTTTTTAATACAGGAATATACACTAATTTACTGTTTGGCGAACGGTAAATTGGTGATTTAAAAAAATTCCTGAATGCATCAAACGCTTGTTGTTCCATTATCGAATACGGCGAGCGTCAACTGCCCATTGGTCCTTGAAGTTCTTTCCTTGACGGAATTTATTGAATTGCTGGAATGGATACGATTGCATATTGTATAAATCACTTTCGTTAAAACGATATCCATATGAGCGACAGAAATCCAGATAAGACTCTAAGTCATTGAATACCTGGGATACACGAGGATTATTATAAGTCTTCTTAGACATTGTTTTTCTCTTTTAAATTTTCAGTAATGTTACTGGTTGTGTTGTGTTGTATTGAATAAATGCGCCGTTTTCGTCATCTTCGCTAACTGAGATCCACACGGCACGACCTGGATACTTAGTAGCGATTTCAGCATATAAATCATCTGCTATCATTTCACATGATTTATAGTCTAACTGTAACACACTTTGATCGTATAGTCTAGTGATCCAACGTTTAAATTGGATAAACTCAATATCACGATCATTGTGGAATACTTCAATCCATACCTTAAAGTGAAAGATATGTCTGTGAGGAACACCTAGGAAACTTACATCGTCCCAGTCGCCTGTTGCGAGTTTAGGATCAGTATCAGCACCAGGATAACGATGTACACCTTCTTTTTGTAGCGTTACCCAAATCATACGAGGTGCTTTCTGCATAATGCGATTAGCAGTTTCTAGTTGTGCTTGTTTAATTTGTTCTTCCATTATACCGGCTCGTCTTCTTCATACTTAGACCAATCTGTAAAACTGTTGGTGGTCATCAAATCACGTACTCGATGACACCAAACACCAGGATTAGATGCTTTAAAGTCTGTATCGTCTAGTTTGAGTACCGCATTATAACCAAGTTGGTCAATGTATGGAAGTTTAACACTAATCATTGGAATAAAACGATGCCATTCTACCAGTTCGGTTTCCAGAATATCTTCTACATTTTGAACGTCAAAGTCTAGTGTGCACCAATAGTCTGCACGCAGGAAGTCCATAATAACTGCTTCCCATTGATGAAGTTTCTTTGCGTTAAAACTCATATTAGCACCAAAGTAAATGTGCTGAATATCTGGATTTGCATCTAGTTGTTGTTGAATGCTATATAATTCTGGTTCACCTACTACGAAAAGTGTGGTCTTACCATACATAGCTGTTTGTTCTACTTCAGTACCGGTAAAGTACTGCCCTTTAAAATTGTCGTGTGCTGATTTAGTAGCCATCGCCCCAGTCTATACTATCGTTGCGGTTATTCCATGCTCGTTGTTGAGCTCTTTTTAAATCAAGTGCAAGTGCAGTTTTTTTCTTACGCAACTCGTCTTGTTGTTGTACATCTTTTGCTTCTGCTAGTTTTTTACTAACTATTGTTAATTGTTTTTGTATTTCTGCTACTGTAGGCATATTTACGTCACCCTGTTAATATCATTTGTAATACAATGTGTTCCTGCGTCCCAGAAGTATTTGTGTCTAAAAGGTACTACGTGAACGGTTATACCATACTTTGCACACGCTTTTTCAACTTGATCATTATGTGAGCTTACAACAATGTTCTTTGGATCAATAATTAAAATATTAACCTGGAACTGTGTTTCACTTGCTTGTCCTACCCATTCGTCAAAGTAATGATCTACCATGTGCATCATGTTAGGATCTTTTTCAAACCCTGGTACAAACCAACGACCTTTGTTTTTAGTCATTGCTACTTTAAACTTATCGTTATACGCAAAGTTTGAGTCTGGCAAATACACTACCTCCCAGTCTGGGAATGATTCTGCATAAGTTGGCATATCATTGATACTAATAATCAATCCTTCTGTGACAGGACAATATACCGCATCTCCGTGCCCTTCTGCAGGAACAACTTTATTATAAGTGTTTGGAAATAGTTTGTCAACTGTTTCTAATATCTTTTCTTCTGAGTCGTGCGCTGTTTGTGTAGCAAAATACAAACGATCGCTTAACCGACTTACAAAACAACCGTTGATATAGTCCTGGTCGGTGTATACAATTTCTGTTCCGCTTGCGCGAATTTCGTCATAAATGTGATTATAAAAACTTAGTTTTTTATCTAAGTGTAATTGATCTGCAATTTGAAACTTTTCCCACGCAAGATTACGTTCGTTACCTGTAAGCTCACTGTGCTTTCTTTCAAACAGCCCTTGTGCATGATGTAGATTTGGAATATTTGGAATCCAAAATTTATCATGAATCATTATGAAATAGTCACGAGGCGCAGTAGGCGGTTGCACCCACTTATCCTCAAGCCAAAGTTCATTAAGGTCTTCAGGAAACTCCGGACGCCGGACGTTAACGTTAAATTTTTCTAATAGGTTAATTAATTTCTGATAATCTTCTTCGGTTTCTTCTGCTAATTGCTCAAACCGGGTGCGAGTATTGCTGTCTTTAATCCATGAATAGAATTCTGGTGGATAAGTTTTTCCTACGATACAGGTATCTAACCTATCCCAATGATTATAAACAGAATACATTATTTGTTAATACCTGTTAGTTGAATAACGTATCTATCCACTTCGCTTAAATTTGCAGCCATGTGTTTGGTTTTGCCAGTCCACGCAAACCAGCTTCCAGCTGCTCCGGTGCAGTATCGATCTTTAATCCATAACTGTTGGCCAGGAGCAGGATCATGCAAGAATACAATAATTCTTACAATGCTATCTAAATCCTGCACCCCCATATTTTTTGCATACGTAGGATAGTCGTCGTGATGCCATGGTAAAATCATGCCCGGGGTATATTTACTTAGGTCAAAAACCAGATTATCTAAATCAAAGTAGTCTCGGACATCAAACACCGGTAGTAATTCGTTAGGAACCAACACACCTATATTTTTATCATAAATTTTACGATTATCATCATATGTAGTGAACCCTTTGTTTTTGTTTCCGTGGTTCCGCCATGTTGTGCGTTCTGTGTAATCTAATTTATTCCATGTTACTGGAATGGTTCCAAATTGGTTATTCCAATTATTAAACGAGTACTTCATTTTCTAGTTTATCCAATTTTGTTTCATCTAATTCGTCGTTGCTCGCTGGTGTAGTATCAGCAACTTCAAACAATGCATTAAATTGACGAGCAGCACTTACAGCTTTTTTACCGCCCATACCACGAGCGCCAGGAACGCCAGTCCAAAACTTGCTGTAATGATCAAGAATAGCAAGTCTGTTGTCGTAATCTGGCTCAGCAAAGACTGCGTTGATAATATCGCGAGAAGTGATGCCATCATAATCGTTTACCAAGTTAGCGGGAGTAATCCCTGAATCAAATACACGGTTTGCTTGTTGCACCGCGTTAATATGGTGCCAAACATTATGGCCCATCATTAGTGTGTATGAGAACGAATCCCACGAAGTTTTACCTTCTTTGCCAATCTTATTTAAGTCACCTGGCGCATATGTGCATACATCCTTGATCATTAAATTAGCACTAATAGGACTGTCATCGAAAATGTCGTGAATACCGTCTGCTAAAACTGCATCACGGAACGACCGTGTATCACGTGCGTAGCCTTTGTTATCAGCAGTTGGTTCCATTTTATATGTCCAACGTCCGTGATTCTCAGAGGTGGAATATGTGTAAATCTGTCCATTAGCAGTAGCAAGGAATGGGCTAGCACTATCAAAACTAATAGTAAAGTTAGGATTGTGGTACTTGCGCACAGCACGTTGAATATCTGTAAGGATAACTGCCCATTCCATTTTGGATGTTCCCAAGAAGTGCATCCAATCGTGCTTACCTTGTTCAAGTAATCCATCATGAATAATAGTAACAATACGTTTAAGTGCCAAGTGTGGATCAGCCATGTTAGCACCACCCATTGCCCACCCGCGGAAGAACTTTTCGTGCTTTGACGGATCGTTATATTCCTTCATGATTTCATACCACGTGTCTGCGTCGTCGTGGTTAGAACCCTGTAATACATTCAAGAACTTAGCGTCATTAAACGAGTGTTCCATAAAGTATTCGTGATTGTTGCGGGTAACGTCAATTGCATCCTGTACAGTATGAATATTAGTCTTAGCAACAGAATCTGGATTATTAACAATCCAAGTTGGAATATCAAGTGTCATTGAATAATCAGAAATTTTACATAGCCACTCGAGCACAGTTGATCTATACTTCTGTGCTCGAGCGTCCATATTCTTCCAATCCGCTGCCCACACGCCTTTAGCAATCTGGAATCCACCCGAGTCAGCAAGCAATGTAGTATGCTTGCCTCGCTTACGAATCATATTCTCAGCAGGAACATCCTTATTTAAATCTAAATTAGCATGCCCTGCTGAGTATAGACCCCACTGGTAGTGGAATAATCCTTTGTTAGGGTTAAAAAAGTTGAGCATTTCCATCTCAGGAATGCCTGACGGCATTCGACTTTGCTCAACGTACTCCTCGTGCTGCTGCTTACCGATGTAAGTAGCATAAAAGTTACTGATTGCTGGCAAATAAATTGCGTAATCGTGTTGTGCTGCGGTTAGGTCTGAGTTCATTACTTAGATTGTGCTGGCAATAGATAAGTGTAAGTTGCAATACCTGAATTAACAGTAATTTCAGCAACGCCCTGATCAGAAATACGCATGGTTTTATCGCCAGTTAAATCCAAGATACGAATAACTTGACTTACTGGATAACTCCAAGTATGTTTAAGAGTACTCGTTACGTCAGTTTGAAATACAAAGTTACCAGCATGAGTGGAATGATCACCAAAGTAAAACTTCAGGTTACTATCTTCTACTTTAACCTGGAATGTCGCTTCTTCTGAGTTGGCCTGTGCCATCATCTTCAAGCGTTGAATAGCTGCCATTGTAGGTTCAAATTCGATATCCCAATTTGCGCCTTTAAAAGTTACTGCCTTGAGCTTATCGTCGATAATTTCCTTAACCATAAAACGGTAGTCGTTCTTAAAGTCGCCTGCTTTGTTTTCAAAATGAAGTCCAGTTGGAACAGTTTCGCCATTTCGGTCACTGTTGACAATGTTAATTTGAGCATCTTCCTTATATTCTGCCAAATTAATTAGAATTTTTAGCTTGCTCAAATTAGGCATACCAAACGTACCCATAAAGTCTGCGTTAGCTTTAGCAAACTTTCCTTGAACAATTACAGAACGATCGTCGGCAATACCATCGATGTTAGTCTCTTTGTCGTCGCCTGTAATTTTAATTAAATCGATACAACCTAGATCATAGGTATGTTCAACTAGATCTAATAGATAATCTCTCATAGTTTCTCCTATATAATTTGTGTATTATAAGATATTTAGATTTATTTGTCAATATTATTTAGATAATATCTGTTGGGGTCTTAATAATTTTAGCCAATTCTTGTCCGCCACGCAGACTCTTAATTGACCCGGGCTTTTTAATTTCAAGCCAGCTAACGTTAGTGTCTGTGAAATCAACAGAATCAATGATTTCAAACCCTAGTGATTCGACCATTGTTTGTACCAACCGCCCGGGAGTGTAACAGTACATACTTTTTTCTACATTTTTAACACTTCCGGGCAAGTCGCAATTATTGTAGGTAAACATGAATACTCCGCCAGGACGCAAAATTTCTAGAATTTCTAGAAGATAGCGTCTAATCACATCCAGTGGTCGATAATTAAAAAAGTTCATAGCGACCACAAACCCAAGTTGATTTCTTGGAATATTTTTAAATATAATATCGTCGGATTCAGAAATTAGTTGATAACGTAACCGATTTTGAAAATCCTCGCTCCATAGTTTTTTAACTGGGTTAAGTAATTCACGATGCTCGTCGGCGATATAAAGCGGATCGCAGTTAATCATTAAGTCAACAAATTCTCCAGTAAGCGGACGTATAAACATTCCTGCATATTTCCAATCGCCATATTTTGATACTCTACTTCCGAATAGTTCTTTAATGTTTTCTCTGTATATTAACGTGTGAAACAAATGCCGATCGAGAATATAACCAGGGCTATCGGTTGACATTTCGTCATATTGTGCATAGCTTTGTTGAATATACGGGACTTCTTGTTCGCGAACTAACTGTTGCAGATGATCCTGAAACACGTGGAGAGATTCGTTAAAATTATTCAGTAATTCAAACAAATTGTCGCGAATGAGCTCGATATCATGTTGTTCTTGATCTAGGCCAGGATTGTCAGTACGCAAATCATTGACAATTTTATCAACCTGAGAATGTACAAACTTTGATAGTTCGTTAGTTGATAACTTGTCAACTTTTGATCGATAAGTAACTAAATCGCTTAGCTTCATGAAAATTCAAATAATGTTTCGAATGTGCTTTGGGTATCAGTTGATGCAGATAGATCCCAGTTAAGAACCCCTAATAAGTTTTCAACTTTTTGATCAATAATCACAGATTCCATTAATGAGTCGTCAAAAGGTAGTTCTTTAAACCAATTAGGCAAACGGCTTTCGTCAGTAGGGTATCCAACTGACGTGTATCCAAGTGGATTAGGACGTAGTTTACATACAATAGTTTTCTGTCCATCAACAATTGCCATACTGTAGTTATCACCGTTTAAATTACGCAAATAATTCCAATTGATTGCAGCCCTAACATGCCCTGGGACCGTTGCCTTGGCTTTTTGTTTAATCATATTGCCATATTTGGTTAAGTTATTAACACGCTTTGGTGTACCTTTTTCCCATGCAGGCCGATTATGAAAATCATTTTTAAATTCTTTAATTTCGTTAACAATTAATTCTCGATCAGCACCTTTTAATACTTTATTCAGAATATCTGACAAGAAATCCTGTACTACTTTAGGAGTATCTGATCGCTTTAAATCTAATCCCATTGCTTTTACTTTACCGTCCTTGCCGTCCTCATCTAGACGCTTGCCTTCGAGATCGTATACAAGTAGCGCATAACGCTTTTTGGTAATAAACAATCCTGATTCGGCAACCACTTCACGTCCGCATGCTAGAATGTTTCCGTATTCTTCTGGACAATGGAATGCTCTGTATGCAAACGGTGGGAAACTATTATTAACTTCATCGCCAATAGCATCATATAAGTTAACAGCGATATCTTTGTTCCATTCCATTTCGCCACGCTCGACCTTATCCTTCATAACAGGCCAAGCAGAGAAGTAACACGAGTCTGTATCGCCGTATACAACACATTTTCCTACATGATTATATTCGCCTGTAAGTACTTGATTAATAAAAGCATCCATATGTTGCGCAATAGCACGTCCGGTTAGTGTAGTGGACTGACCAATACGTTTATCAAAGAATCTACAACCTGGGTTAAGAATAGCACCGTACAGCGAGTTCAAGTTAATCTTTTTAACCAGTTGTCGCTTATCCCAGAATGCAATATCCTCTTTAGTTGTTGCTTCCTTTTTCTTTGCTTGAAGCTCTTTGCGCTCTGCATACCAACGCTTTAGCAACCCAGGCACAACACCTTCGCGTTCGTATGTAAAGATTGTGCCGTTTGCACTCAAACACAAGTTACTATTAGAATCAAATACATGGTGCCAGATGTCTTTTGCTGAATGTACCGTACTAGTACCGTTAACCCAGTCGATAGTGATTTCTGTGTCTGCACGCTGCTCCATTACAGCAGTATACTCAATGGTACCAAACAATCCTTCCCATGCTGCGGCAAAAGAATCGCCCTTGACAATTCTGTTACCGTCCTTTCTATCACTCATGCGTTCTTTAATAAGTTTGTCGGTCATTACCGGACGCAGTTGCCCTACAATGGTTTCTGGAGCCATGTTTAATGCACGAATAACCGACGGGTACAGTGAGTTAATGTCTACCGAACCTACCCATTGATGAATGCCTTTTTTTGGAACCGCAACGTATGCACCAGCGGCCTGTGTATCCTCTTTGTCGTGTTTTTTACGGTCAGGAACAACTAGTCCGCGTTCATGTGCTTCGTTGATAATTGCTTGTTCTGTTACGGCAACCGCACCCATAGTTGTTTGTAGCAATACAGTATTTGCATGAGCAAGTTCGTTTGCTAAGTCTAGGAAACGCAGTTTTTCGTCGAGCCTACCGAGAATCATGGTATCTTGTCTGTTATAATCAATGAACTTACGGAAGTCCTGATTATATAACTGATCAAGTGTGCCTTCATATTGTACCTTGCGTTCGCCAAGTTCATACTCTGCAATAGCATCCAACGAATACGAATGCATTTCGTGATATGTATATTTGCGATATAGTTGCAAATAGTCCATATGTACACGACCAATAATATCATATGTTTCGTGTTCTGCACCATAGCGTTCAAATGTGCGCTTCTTTGGTAACTGCCCCCACAAACAAAAACGTCTTGTGTCATCTTTGCTCAGAACACGTGTAATACGATTAATTGTGTATGGAATATCGAAGCCTTCTGAGTTCCAGCCACTTAAAATGTCTGCGTCTTGAATAATGTCCAAAAACGCTAACAGCATTTCGTGTTCATTGTCAAACAAAAATGTATTATCAAATTCTTGTACTTGATGTTTTGCTTGTTCCATTGTAAGCGTTTTAGGTGGAATAGCAAGTGTAATACATTGTTCAAGCCAATCTAAGTACACAGTAATTGCGGTAATAGCATTAAATGGATCTTCTGGTGGACTAAATCCTCGTTCTTGGTGGAAATCCACCTCAATGTCAAAGAATGCTGTTTGTAGCTTAGGTGAATTTTTACCTTTATAGTTGTTTTCTAAACAACGAAATACAGGTTTAAAATCACTTTCAAACAGTTCTTGTCCGCTATGCATACGAACTTCTTTTTGAAACTCCTTATAATTGCGTGTTGCAAATCTACTAACAGGAGTATCAAAAATAGTTTTAAATTTACCCTTGCGATCAGGATAATAAAACACATACTCAGCAGGAAACTCATTGTAAACCCGCTTTCCGTTAACACGCTCCACAACTAAAATGCGGTCGTGTTCGCGATCGTGTAGTGCGTCAACGTAACTCATTACCAGGTTTTACCAACAGTTTCGAGAATGGTTTCGAGTAGCTCATAGTCGTGCTTTTCGTCAGTAAATTTGCTCTTATAAGCGGTACGCACGGCTTTCTTTAGCACGCTTGGCTTAATTTGCATTTCTTCTGCAATGGCCTTGATAGTATCTGATAGGCCTCCCTGCAGGGTTTCGATTTCGGTCATTACAGCAATACCTTCATTGAAAAGGTGGTTTAATTTTGCCTTCTGCTCGGCGTTAAAAATAACATCACTCATAATTTTCTCCTGTGTGAAGTATAAATTATAACAACATTATATATTTGTGTCAATAAAAAAGCGTACATTGTACGCTTTTTTGGAAAAATCTTTTCTGATTAATCCCGAACATCGTATGGTGAAATATATGCTTCAGGCCCTTTCTCTGGTTCAACTGTTTGTGATCTTGTTGCTGGTTCAAACCCTTGTAAGTTTGCCTTTGCTAGACGATTTTCTAAATCGCTTATGTGATCGTCGAGCATTCTTAATCTTCTCACATAATCTTGTGACATACGTTCATATGCTTTTTCTTTTGCAGTTAACGCTCTGATTGATTTATCTTGGAGATCATTTTCTTTTTCTAACCGATTAATTTCGTCTTGCTGAGATGCCTCTGTATCTTCTAAATCTTTAATTTCATTTTCGGCATTTTGAATTTCTTTTTCAATTTTTTCAATTTCTTGATCTTCTTCTTCTTCGTTGTCCTGTGTCATTTTAACAAATGCTTCCAGGTCGGAATCGGCATAACTGTACTTTGCACGTGCTTGTTTTAGTGCAAATGCTGCCTTTGGGTCAGCAATAGTTACATTTTGATGTTCCGTGTCTTCCCTTTTTTCAAATAATTCGTAAAAGTTCATTATTCTTCGTCCAAAATATTGCCGAACTTACGTGGCTTTTCTGTTTTACTGCGTAACTCACGATCTGGTTTAGCAGCATTTTGTTGTTCTACTTCTTTAACAAAGTCTCTATAACTTTTACTTAGCGATTTTACTAAATCTTGTGGTGTTTCTTTACCGCCAACATAATCTTCGCTATACATGCCCTGGAATAGGTTTTTCTCTTGACTACGCAATCTATCGCTGCCAATTTTAGCAAGTTCGTTGGAACTGTATCCTGGTGCTTGCTGTCCAGCTAGTTTACGTAGACTAGCGATTTCTTGATCTGCACCAGCAGAGCGATGTGTTTCACCAGAAACACCGCCACTTAGACTACCTTGCTTTTCAAGTTGGTCTGCTTGGGTTGCTGCATCAATCGCACCCTCGATGCTACCACGTCCTGGCCCTTTCCAGTCTTGGTCTGCTTCGCCCACCTTTTTCTTAGGATAGAAACGAGAACGTGCCATTGATTGATCACCTACACGTGCTTGTGCGTGCTGACTTGTCATTTGTCCTGATTTATCATATGTTGTTTGTGTACTAATCGGGCCATGGTCTGTGTAGTCAGTATACGAACCTGTTTCTAAATCACGACGTTGATGATATCCACCAACAGTTGGAGTTGCTGTAGCAGTTGCACTACCATACTCAAGATCAGTGAGTTTATCACCTACTGCTTCGTCCATTTCATGATCTTCAACACCGTTCTCAACATTGCCAATGATGTCTTCATAGTTGTCCATTGTTAATGTGCTGCCACCTGTGCCTAGTGCAATAAGTTTTTCAGCAACATCATGTAAGTCCATGTCTGACTTTGCTTCTTCTCTAGCATATTCAAACATACGAATCATTAGCGGAACATCCATAGTTACTGTATCAACCGGATTAGAAGCTTCGCCAACAAACTTATCCTTCATTGGATGTGGATCACCATGCTTAACGACACTAACGTTTGACGGCTCAAAATCCTGCGGAAGTTGTCCAACACGTTTTTGTTCAGCACCTAGCCCTTCGCTTAGCGCAAGTTGTCCCGGTGATTTTAATGCTGATTGTGTGTCACTAACCGCAGCAAACTTACTTAGAATACTGTGCATAGCAGGATCACCTGCTGAACTGCTACGACTCTGTTGAGGAGCAGATGTACTTGCTGACTTGTTGCCAACAGCGTTAAACTTACTTAAAATATCGTTCATTGCTGGATCATGCATGGTTACTTACTCTTTTTTGATTTCTTTTTCTTTGGTTTATTGTATACGCCCATGTTACGGCTAATCATGCCACCAAGTGGTTGTGCTACTGCGGCAACAGCACCTGCGCTGGTAGTTTCTGTAATAATATCATTAATCTTCATGGACGAACCTTGAATGTAAATTCTGTTGTTTTGTCCGGGTCTGGCAACACTCTAACTTTGTGGTCGCAATACCCAACACGTGGATTGTTAAAACGGAATGTTGCTAACTGTGGTCCGATTGGTTCTAATCTAACCCAATGTACGTGATCTATGTCGCTTTCGATTTGCAAAATTTCTGTTAAGTAAACAGGTTCGCTCCATTTAAAAGTGCGTTCAGCAAACATTTCGTCGTCGACATAGATGCGATAATCTGGTGGTAGCCCTTCCCACTCGCAATGTAAATCTACGTAAAGTTTTACAAATACTGTTTTCACATTGTATTTATCAACGTTATTTAGTAATATCGCTAGTGGTTCTTGCTGATAAAGCTAATGCCTGAGACCCGTTATAAATTTCATCAGGATTATACCACTTTTTGTATTCTGGCCAATCAAGTCCATACGGCTTAAATCCAATATAAGCGCCAAAGCCGCCAAAGTTGATAGATAAAAATGGAGCAATTAATACAGGGATATTAACCACAAACCAATGAGCATCGCTAGATGTCATTTTCCATATATTAGGTGCATATTTCTTATAATCTTCTGGATTGGAAATATAATTTTCAGATTCTGGATCGTCGTATCCTCGAGGTAATCTTGGTTTGAACCAATGTTTTGGGTGCAATATTGGTCGAACAAATCTACCTGCGTTGAATCTTAAAACAATACCCCACCCATTGGATGTTTTATTATTAGGTTCGTCGTTCCACCATAGTGATGGTTCAGATTGAGAAAAAGTAATCTGGAATAATGGGGTGATTTTCATACTAATGATTCCAACAACAACTGTATTTTTTTGAAATATCTTTTGATTGCTTACGCAATTGTTTTTTGTAGCTTCGTTTAATCTTCTTTGCTTTGTTGCGAATTTTACGTAATTCGCTTAATGGCACCTTGTAGTAAGTAGGACTATGTGTTACATAGTGGAAGGCACGATCGTTGATATCTGAATTGTGATGTCCAGTAAAACGTTCAGTGCCTTCGAGTTCAACATCATCTAAACGATCTTCACTCACGGCAGTCTCCTTGACCTACATATTAAAAATATTTATGTTAGTCTGAACGATAATAACTGTATAGAAGTGAAATACAAGAATTGATTTTGTTGATTTGAACGGTGAGAGAAGCAGAGTTTGTTTTGTTATATTCTGCTTCAAAGTCGCGCTTCATTTCGCGTAATGTGCGCATTGTGTTAGCAATTTCGTATTGCGTAGGGTTTTCTGGGTCTGCCCAATCATCTGGCAGCATACAAGTAAAAGTTTTTTCAGTTGGAAACTTTAGTATCTTGCCCATTCACCTCTACCATGTGGTTTTAACGTTTTTATTGCCTAATGCACCTTGTGTGCAACTGTTTGTTGTTGGATCCCAAGTGCCGCGCATATCTGCACACTTTTGCTGCTTTAACTTGTAAAACTGCATTACACTTGATTCGGGATCGTCCCAACGCTGTTCTTCCTCGCCTGGACCAGGGCCTGCTTGGTCACCTGGAACGATTCTACCTGGAAGATCTGTAACGGGTTTACCGTCTTTGTATAGCGGCATCCAATTTGGATCAGCAGCAATGCGTGCTTCTTCGCTGTCGTGATCAGCTTCTGCGCTGCCTACTCCTGCTGCCGCTGCTGTAGTTGCTGCGGCACGCTTGAGAAAATCTCTGCGTGTGATATCTGCTTCTGTAGTGAATTCTCTTGCTCTCATGATATAGTATTTAGTTTTGTTATGCTGTGCGTCTGGTTGGATGCACTCGCTCGTGGCTTTCTAGTTCAGACATCATTTTCACCTTAAAGTTTTCCAGATTCTTGTCTGATGTGCTGGCCATGCGCTCTTTGATAAAATGTCCGGCCTCTTTGACCAATGACTCATAGTAACTTCCATCTTGCTCTCGTAGATAATCACCCACTGCATTAACCATGTGATAAAAGTCCAGGTGTTCGCCAAGTCCCTTCCAGTCTTCATACCAGGAATCCAGTTCTTCAGGGGTTAATTCTTCAACAGTGTCGACAGCTTCTTCAATGCCTCTGCGCAGTTCTTCGTTGTGCTCTAAATAATCTATGCCATCTTCCGCCATTTTATCGTCGTCAATATTGCCTTCTTCGTCTACATAACCTTCGTCTTGTAGCCATTTATACCAGTAATCATCATTTAACTCATGGTCAGAAACCGTTTCCCATTTCCAGTTTTGTTCCAGCACCGTGCTGATTTGTGCCAGCACATTTTCAAACATATCGCCGTTAAAAACAACAAGATTTTTCAAAACTTCTGGTGCAAGATTGTACAAGAACGCAATGCCCAGACCTGGAAAACGCTTGTCCCAATCTTCAAGTGTCACAGGTTCGTCTTCAGGATCCATTAACTGGAAGCCAACGTTACGCCCATCATCACCGGCCCAGAACTGATATTTTTCGCCTTCGTATTTGGGATTCTTGGGCAAGAAAATATAAATGTCGCCGGACTTATTGTACTGATCAAAATAATTATGACTGCGTGTGGCTGCTGTGCACCACTGTGTGCCACGTCCGTAATAGCACGCAGACGTTTTGTCTTTGGCTTTGATAACACGTACTGCTGGGCCATTGTATACTTCTTCTGCATCGCCCTTGTCAGTTTGCTTTTCGGCACCCAGATACCATTCATGAGCATTCATTACATCATTGTATGCCTGACTAAATCTACCTCGGTGGTTAATCTGTTTAATGTTTGATAGGTATTTGAGCGTATCTGATTTGTTGATTATGTTGCGCTGTTTTAGATCGTTGTACATGGTTAAAAATTCTGTACCGGTTGAGAATATGTCTTCCCAGCGAACAAAAATTCCATTGATGTAGGCCATGACCAACCATTCTGTGTATGCTTTTTTGCTGGTAGGGTCTGCCTTTTCAATTTCAGCAATAACACCGTTTACAAATATGTCTTTCATTGCCTCAACATTTTCAGGCGGTATTCTTTTTTCTTTGGCCAGTGTACCTTTGGTATAGTCCCATAACTCACGTGTAGTGTATCCAGTGCCGGCGGCTGTATTTGGAAAACGTAGACGTTCGGTAGTGCCGTCGCTGTATATGCGATCTATTAACTGTTCTGCATAGTTGCGTGCTGTTACGTCGCGTTTGTATTCAAATATTAAGTCTTGAGCTCGCATGTTATGGTCCTGTGTACTCTACGGTCCACTTGCCAGTGTTTTCGTCTTTTTCAATTTCGTAGTAAGGTTCTAGGCGTCCCTGTCTTTCACTATTACGTTTGTCCCAGGGCATTTGTCTGTTAAACCAATTGTGTATATTTTTTGTGAAGCCCAAAAGAACTTCGTCGTCTGCCCAATCTCCACGCCAGCTTCCATGTTCTTCTGCGTAAGTATCGATAAAATCAAATATAGCGTTTGGAATATGGATCATGTTCGCATCATATTGATAATGTGTAAGTTCTTCATATGTAGCGCCTTGAACATCGCGGATGACTTCGTTTTCCATTTCCTGGAATTGCTCTTTCATATCCCGAACATGTACCCGATGATCTTCGTCGTTGTCGTCGCCATCATCCAACATGTTGATTAAATCACGATATGCTACTTTAAAATATCCATTGCGCAACAGTTTTTCAATAACCTGTTGTTTAACCGATCCATATTCCTGCCAGTTTACCTGTGGATGATTCACCAGGGAAGGGTGTATTTTTAGTAACAATTTGTCGGTGACCGACGGGAACAAACTGTTCAGTACTTCTATTCCACCCTCCTCGACGGGGTCATCATGTTCGTCCATTAACTGATATGAACCGTTGCTATTGTGTACCCAGAGTTGATATTTTTCACCTTCGTGATTGGGCTTTTTAGGAATAAAGATGCTTAATTCGCCGTCACTGTGATAATGGTTAAACATGTTGTGTGATTGTGTTGCCGCAGTACACCACTGTGTGCCTTGTCCATAATAGCACGCAGCCTGTTCGTCGTGTGGGCGAA
>Ga0208019_1000323_pt1 | contig 26620 bp, 41 predicted proteins | sample CB_VirMetaG_5_FD_184540 | JGI IMG/M metagenome (GOLD analysis project Ga0208019, IMG submission 184540) | Freshwater to marine saline gradient viral communities from Chesapeake Bay - CB_1508_1D Viral MetaG (SPAdes) (version 4) | ecosystem: Environmental > Aquatic > Marine > Coastal | place: USA... | reverse complement strand
CCTCATCTTCATTCTCATCATTTTTTTCTGTGTGTGCAAAATAAAAACATTTATCTTTTGCAACCACATCACATGGACTTCCATACTTTTGTTTAAAGTGTCTTAACACTTTAACATCATCTTGAGGATATGCTCTCTCAACTATTTCTTTTGCAAGTTCAAATGCTGATTGGTATTCTCTATCCACATTCTCTCTTGCTTGTAAGTATGCCTCTCGTTCTTGAGTGTTTTCATTCTCAAAAACATTTTTTATTTTATTGAACATCTTATTACGAAGTTCAGTATTTAGTCTTATCTTTGACATAATGTCCTTTCTGTTAATTGTTAATAATTATTTTTATAAACCACTTGACAAATAATGTCAATAGGATTATATAGGATTTATATTATTTATTTGATTGCATGTAATTAAGATAAATAATTAGACTTGGGGTGCATAGGAGTCACCCCAAGTCGTTAGTCCCTTGCTGACTGAACGGCAACGTATCGAGTTATGAGAGGGACTGATGCCTGGATCTGAGTCAACAGCTCTGTTTCAACTGCTCTGACTAGATCCTGGTATCAGTAACGGTTAGCGGTGGGTATAAACCACTATACTATAGGTCGTGAATACTGGGTATTGGACCATTAGGGATGCATACCGAAAGTCCCGCCTACAGCGCACGTTACTGATGTAATTTGTTGGTCTATTGTTAGATGCAAATTTTTAAAAGCGCTAGCATGGCAATGGACCTACTAATTACGTGGCCCATTGGTCTTGGATGCGATGCGCGGCAGCGTTAGGAATAATCCCGGGTGAGACCTACCGGGAGCCACAAGCAACAAGCAGCAAGCTTCAAGCGGCAAGCTGTGGATAACTTGAAAAAAAGATTTGACTGTATAGGATTATCCTATATAAAGTGAATGCGGCCGACGGTTTCGTTTATTAACTTGTTAAGCCAGCCGCAATAACAGAAAGGAATAATATGAAAACTAAATGGACACTAGATAGCGTTAAAATTTATCTAAGTGATGAAAATGGTAAAGAAATTGTATTGAATAGTGGAGATTTAACAGACTATACAATGACAGAAATTATAGATGATGTAGAAAATTATGTTGATGGAATGGGAGGTGAATTAGAATGAGATATAGATCCCACAATAATTTAATCAGGTATTTTATAGAAGACCACAACCAGCTGCCGGATGCATATCTCCAGAGCTGTAAAAAGTTTTTTAAAGAATTGAGCATCAAGCAACAAGCTCCAAGCAACAAGCTGATTCAAAAAAACTTGCACAAACCCGGGACGCGTGTTAAAAATAGATTCAACAGAAAGATATAATATGAAAACAAACGAAGCAAAAAAAATTACAGATAGTTTTACACGTACAACAAAAATGCCAGGCCTGAGCTACAGCCTTCCAGCGTGGGAGTGTCAAACCGGGTCGAAGCTTAGAAACGTTAAGACATCACCATGTTATGGCTGTTACGCCCTGAAGGGTAACTACACAAGATACCCGGCTATTAAAGCAGCTCAATATAGAAGGCTGGAGGCAATAAAGCATCCTGACTGGGTCCAGGCTATGGCAACAGTAATTAAACGCCAGAAGTTTTTTAGATGGCATGATGCCGGCGACGTACAGAGCAGCGAGCATATGCAAAAAATAATTGAAGTATGTAAGTTGACGCCAGACACAAAACACTGGTTACCGACTCAGGAAAGACAATACCTGCCAGCAGCTGAAGAGGTTCCAGCTAACCTGGTGATCAGGCTGTCTAGAAGCAAGGTTGATGGACCAGCGGGCAACGCCTGGAGCCATGACTCAGGGGTCACGACTGATGAAACAAAAAGAACTTGTCCAGCTCCAGATCAGGGCGGTAAGTGTGGCGACTGTAGAGCGTGCTGGAACCCTGATATAAAATCTGTTATATATGGTAAACACTAAAATGTTTAGACACCCAAATTATTATAAAGAATTACGCAAGCGTAATAAATCGGATCAGGCCATTAGCCAAGAGGCAGCGACGGCTGCAGTCGGCGTGCGCCCTGGTCCGGGCCTCAAGCAACAAGCTATTGATGAAACAGTTCCACACTGTGATATAGAAGAAGCTGCAAGCTCCAAGCACCAAGCTTCAGGCCTCAAGCGCCAAGCTCAGAAAGCATCAAGCGACAAGCATCAAGCCCCAAGCAGCAAGCTTCAAGCTTAAAGCCGCAAGCTTCAAGCTCCAAGATCCTTGAACCACGAAAAAGTTTCACGGTACTCGGACCGAGGGCCTCAACCATGATAAATGTATTGTGAGGATGCTTCACGTGGAACGCAATTTGATGCGGTGAAAACTTAATCTTGTTTGCCTTAGTTGTTTTTAGTTCTATTGTGAAAAAGTGCCCGTTATTATTACAGACCAGTAGATCAGGAGTCCCAAGTAAGCTATTATTTTCAAGTCTAATAAGGGAAAATTCATTGAATGATTTTTTAATTTTTTGATAAAATTTACGCTCTGGAGCCATGACTTTTTCGGGACAACATCGTCGTTCATTTAATAGTCCTTTTGCAGTTTATCAGGCAAGATAAGACTAGATGGTTTTTCAGTTTTTAAAACTAATCTATGACTGTAGTGACCAGGTTGACCTATGATTGGATGAACATTCTCATGCACTTCCATACGTCTTATAGCATGAAGTTTACCATTGATCTCTACAAAGATCACAGCATTCTTGACTGCTTCAGAACCTTCAGTAAACGAACCTAAAAATTGTTGAAGATCTTTTACTCTCATTTTCTTAGTTTGTAGGACAGATCACTAATTACAAATCTATAACCTTGAACTAAGTTTTTTAAAGCTTCAACTTCACTAGAAATTTTTCTTAACTCAAAAATTTCTTTTTGTTGTGTGTCTACTAATTGTTTATACCCGTCTAAAGTTTCTGTTATTTCTTTTATTTTACTATCTGTATTCATTGTTGACTTTATAAGATAGTTGTCTTAAATTGTCAATGTTTTATAAACAAAACTCTTTGAAAGGTAGCCAGTCTATTTTAAGGTTCACTATAAACTGGCTACTATAAAATTATGGGTGTACCAAAAAGATTAACAGAAATGCAAATGAGATTCGCTGAACTACTTGTGTTCGGTGATGAGAATGGACCACTGACAAAAACAGAGGCAGCCATACGTGCAGGCTATTCAGAGAAGAACGCAAGACATGAAGGTTCTACATTATCAAATCCAAAACTATCTCCACTCGTTGTTAAATACATGGGTGAACTAAGAGAAGAAAGACTCAAGAAATACGAAGTCACATACGAGAATCACGTAGCAGAATTAGGTAAACTTAGAGAAGCTGCTTTGAAGAAAGGCTCTTTCTCTTCTGCTGTAAACGCAGAAACAAATCGTGGAAAGGCAGCAGGATTATACATAGACAGAAAAATAATAAAAACTGGGAAACTAGAAGATATGTCAGAACAAGAACTAGAAGCAAAGATGAAACAAATTTTAGACGACTACTCACAAATTATAAATGTTACCCCAACTTCTGAATCTTCTTTACCCAATGACGAGGAATCATCGTCCGATCCCCAAAAGTAATTCCATCTTCATCTTTATCATAAGACGCAAACATCTTAATATGATCTTTGGTTTTTTCGTATAACCAACCCTCGTTTACAGGGTAAGATAATTTCATTTTATCAAATTCTTTATCACTAGCCCAGCCAGAGTCACTTACGCAGTCGACCCACTCCACTCTGACTTTCTGGAAAGGTATATCCGGAGTAGTTTCAGTGTTGATAGCTTTTCTTCTTTTCCTAGGCATAAACTCTATTTAGCATATATAGGATTATATGACAGATTAAAAATAATCAGATAACAAAAAGTCCCTCGCGTAGGGGTTTTTTGAATTTACCTAAAAGGTACACTAAAAAGTGTACCAAAAATAAAAAGTGTACCAAAAAGTGTACCACTTTTGGCCTTATTTTATGCTGAAAAACCATCAAAAGTACACTTGGACAGATAATTTCCGAGAAAAAAAAATATTTTTTTTAAATCTGTCACAGAACACTATAGTATGACCTTATATGTCTTTTCATGGCCATGTCTTTGCTCATACAGCTCATCTATGTGTTCGGCTAGCTTCTCTAAATGCTCTTGATCTAGCTTAAATGTCGCCTCAATTGCCTTATTGTAGTTATCTTTCTGCCTTTTTCTTGCCTTATTCTCTAATTGTACTGCTTCAATCTCTGGTCTTGTTTGATCCGTCATCCTCTCCTCCGTGGTTCATGAATCGATTTTCAATTAACTTATTTAATTTATCTTTATTGCTAAACGCATAAAGAGCTGCATGGTAATCATGAGGAAATATCTCCCAGTAAGGTCCTTCTGTCCCAGAACAACCTTCTCTTGCAGGATATATCTCTAAATTAAATTTATTTTTACTGACTGTTATTGTCTTCTTTATTGTCTTTGTGCTTGGCATCAAAGTCCTCCTCTTTCATTGGTTCTTTCGTTTGTTTTTCTGTATGTATTAGGTCATGATACATGTCTAATCTTTTAAGAAACTTATGTTTCCAGGTCCTTAATTCATGGTCCGTGATCCTAAATTCTTGGTAATATAAGTCAGGCGTGCATACCATGATAACTCCTTGTCGGATCGCTGACTTGTATACATAGTCGTGTGCCATGGCGTACGCTGCGATCTGCAGATAATAATCTTCGATCCATTCGTTCTTCTTCGGACGGTTAGATTGTTTGAAGTCAACAATAGTTTCCATGCCATTATGTAAACAAACCAAGTCTGTTGAACCCGCATACAAACCCGGATAATGTAACGTAACCTCACTACCATAATATTCTTCCACTGGCGCAAGACCCACGTCAATAACTTTTTGGGCCATGGCTTTCGCCTCTTGTCCAAGCCCTGTAAGATCATCGTAGCCAGTTCCGAGTATATAATGCTCGAGGAACTTGTGCATGGCAGTACCCCGTTTACTAGATAGATTTTTGATTCTGTCCGCTTCTTTTTCACCGACTTTAGCCTTCCACTGTTGTATGAATTCTTGGTTTTTTGTGGCGCCTAATATCGTAGTAACACTAGGAAGTCTATAATTATTTATTTCATAGACTCTTTTTCCTGTATCGGAGTCCGTGATCTGTCGACCGGTAACATAGTTATACTTAGAATTATGCTTGATCGCTTTACCGATGTTATGATATTCTTGTATGTCTTTTTCATCCATCATAACTTCTTCTTCAATTCTTTTAGATACTCTTCATCCTCTTTTTGTCTTTTCTTTTCAATTAGTTTTACATGTTTTCTCCATGCCCACGCACTGATAGTGCCTGTTATACCCATCAACCAATTTAAAAAAGTGTATACGTATTTATCGAACATAAAGACTCCTATATTTATCAAGGTTTACAACATTATCCGCATGCTGACTGCCGTAATGCGATATCACTTGATTGATTTTATCTAATTTAACATGTGCAAACGGCCAAATCAATAAACATACTTGATAGCAATCTCTGAATACACATCTCCATCGGTATTGCATTTTGTGACCATTCTTTCTAGGTTTAGGATTAAGTGTACCAACACCCAACACTTCATGAAGCCAAACCAATACAGATTTATCAGTCATGGCAATCTCCATAGAAATACGCCAGCAATCTGTTTCATAGACTTTACCGTTTTTCTTTTTCTTCTCTCTTCTCTTGGCATAATTAATATTACCTTCACCATCAAAGAGCCCTGCAATATATGCAATATCTGTTTCGGATAACATTAGTGTACTAACTCCTTTTCTGGTTCTTCATAAACAATAAATTGTCCTTCAGAATCACAGTCCCAACATTGATGTACCTGTAATTCTACATCATAAATGTTTTCAGCTTTAACGTAACCATTACCTTTACAAGTTTCACAGATAATTACTCTTCTATTTTTTAAGCTTGCCATTTAATTTTCTCGCTTTCTCGTTTGATAATACTTCAATTGTTTTTGCTACCGACAACTTTGCATCAGGTAGTAAGACTTTGGATAACTTCTCCAAAACCGCGTATGTCTCTTTGGTGAGAGATACATTTTTATATTTAGTCATGTCTGTCATTTTCTTTCCTTTAGTTAATTGCTTGTAAATATAGGTGAGATTATAGGATTGTCAATGATAAATATAGGATATTGACAAAATAATTTTATTGTGGTAATGCGAGCTTATCTTCTCACCATTACCTACCCTATTTTTTTCCCTCTCTTTAGGGTAGGTGTATACATCCAAAAAAGACTCCACTGCCATCGTTCATAATAAATCTGTTTAACTCATCATTAAACGTTGACAGTGCTTGTCTAAATATATCGCAATAATCCCAAAAATTTATATTAGGATTTAATTCCATGGTAGGTTTGATTACCATGTACTTTCCGTCTTGGAGTATTACGTAGTGAAACATTCGACCACTGCCTTATCAATTTATACCAAAGCTCTTTGTGCTTTGGATCTTTTGTTCGGTTGTAGTCGTTCGCTGCCTTGTCTATCATTAGTAAAAGGTTCACTTATTCTTGTCCCCCAATTTATGATTGCTTTTAATTTTGGAGCTGACAAATTCATGTCAACACCATAACTTTTCCACGCTTTTTTCATTAAGTTTAACTCAAGTAAAATAGTAGAGTATTGTCTCTGCGTGACACCATTCAACTTGATTGTTATTTTCTTTTCTTTCATGACTATAGGATAGTCATTTAAAAATAAATGTCAACGACCTTGTCGATTATATTTTTTGTAATCTCTTTTCTTAGATTTATTGAGGCTCTTTGTATGACGGCCTGGACGCTTCCTAGGTTTTGGTCTTGGTACGAAATGCGTAAACTTTTGTTTAGCCATTACTTATCATCATCCCAATCGTGTAGATAATATTTTCCTGATGTATCAGGAGTTGAAGTTAAAACAGGTATGTAGCTTATTTTACCATTTACTTTTTGTTCAAGGTCCGTGCCACATTCTAAACATCTAAAAAGATTATCGTCTATACCAACTAACGCAGTATGCTCATGACACGTTGGACATTGTCCTTTTACAACTTCGACTCTAATACCTTTAAACATTATTTTTTTCTTCCAAACATGAATAACTTAAATACAATTTATTGTTTTCAATGTGCTCTCTCATTTCTTCACTAAACTTTACAATAAGTTCTCCACCTTGTCCAACACATTCTGACCAGGTATCAAACTTATGTTGAAATTGATTCGGTCTTTCACAACTTGTTGAGATTGCTGAACAGATTGTAAAGACTAAAATAAATTTCATATTTTAAATTTTTTCCTATCATACACCTTTTTAGATTTTACGATACGTTGCCTAAATGCTTGATTTTTAAGGCTTTTTGCATAATTATTTTGCTTTGATAATTTTTTTGATTGATTCTGAGCCATCGATATTTTTTTCTATTTCTGCTTCTACTTCACCACACATAAATTGTTTATTACCCATGTCCATGTTCCGTGTTGCTTCTCTTTTCATCTTAAGACACGTGGATAAACTGTCTTGAATACGATGCTCTACAAGTTCACCATTTATAAATAAACATAATGCAAATACTAATTTTATCATTAATGATTCCCGTTCAATTTACCAATATTAGCTCTAACGCTATCTTTTAATTTTTCTGTATCTATTCGAAGTCTTTCAACATCCATTTGTAGTCGTTCAATATTAACTCTATTGTTCATCATACCATCAACACGTTCAGTTAATTTTTCTAATCCTTCTGCTATATGTTCGAGAAGCATGAATTGTTCCTGATCGATGGGAGTTTGTTTACTAGCCTCAAGTAAATCTTTTTCAAACAATTGATTTTTAGTTTCTAATCTATTGAGTCTTTCAATCACTCCGAAGGCAAACCATGCTCCGACAATTATGGCTGCGATCAGACCAATTAAGTTCCTTAACGGTAGACCGATACTGGTGTTCTCGTTGATTTTTATTGACATGAAAGACACTCATCAGAATCAGAATCTAATTCTGCTAGTGCCTCTTCTTTGCAATCTTGACTACAGAACAAATCCAATTCATCTTTTGGTTGGAATTCTTTTTCACATTGTTTACATTTTTTCATAACTATATGCCCTGTAGATCTTTATTTTTAGCAAGAATATTTTTTTCTGCTCTTGGTCTTGCAATAGATTCTTTACTTCTTTTTCTTAATTGCGCAACAGCAGACTCTTGTTTTTTCTTTTCAGTATATTCTTTTTTTAAATCTCTTAATAAATTCATTGTATTGGTCCTCCAAATATTGCTAACAAGCACATTAATATAATTAATATTGCTGTGAATCTGTAATCCATAGTAACAATCTCCATATTAATCTTTTACCTTTTCCATCTCGTAAAACATTTTATCGCTATCTTCTGTAACCATATTGTTATCTTCCGCATCCCAATAAGTAGTCTGGACTTTATAGTCAGGCCAGCTGTTATCAGTAGTGTATGAATTAACATGCCACAAAAGGCGATTATTAGGCTGAGCTGCAAAATTACCGTTATCAAGCTCCAATATATGTGCGCACTTATGTTCTTGAGGTATCTCAGAATGTTCAGTGTCCAGGATGTTAGTCTCTGGGTGTGCCCAATCAATCGTAAATAAATACTTACCATGATAAAATTTTTTATCAAGTCCTAAAAACTTACCTTTTAGGCCAGCCAACCAATCAAAGCAAGTAACGCTAGGCCAGTAGCTAAAACTGTTCCACAGTTCCAATTCGTGCGTCTGCATATCCGGCACATCGGCTCTATCATATTGTTTTTGGAAAAACGCTGAGATAGGCAAACGCCAAAAGCACGCACCATTGGGTAGCATGATATTAAATAAGAGCGCACGTCCTGATATACTCGTAAGACCAAAGATAACGCAGTCGAGATATTCCGTTTTATATTTTTCATCCAAGTCATAAAGATACTCCTTCCTTATTTTACAATATATTGGTGGTAAGTTCGCATTTAAGTAAGCCATAGATCATTTTATATTACCCCAATTTGATCCAGATTCATAGTCTACTTTATTCGGTACTTCAAGTTCTACTGCATGTTCCATGATCTCTTTAATTTTTTCCGCATTATTATTTACTGATATATCTAATTCATCATGTACTTGAATGTGTGGTGTAATACCCTCTTTGTATAATTCTACCATAGCTTTCTTTGTCATGTCAGCTGCAGATCCTTGTATCAGTTTATTCAAAGCTTTGTATGTAAAGGCTCTTCTGATCCCTGGTCCGTGTTCCGCGAGCGCTTCTGCATGCGGCAAGGGCTTATGAATACCGAATTGATTAGGCTCCCACAATGGGAAACGACACAATCTACCAAGTAACGTTCTAACCTTACCACGATCTTGTGCTCTTCGAGATACACTTTCCATTAACATTTTTACAAAGGGTACCTTGTCATGATACGTTCTAAATAAAACTTCAGCTTCATCTTTAGATATACCCAGTTCAGCTTGTAGTTTATTTTTACCCATACCATAAAACAAACCTAGATTAATTGTTTTGGCCTGTGTTCTTGATATGTTAGCCATCTCAGCAACAATCTGGTGAAAGTCAGCTTCACCATCGTTGTATGCATCTAATACTTCGTTTACTTTATACAAACCATCTAAGCTTGCATAGTGTGTAACTAAACGTGGTTCTTGTTGTGAGTAATCAAAACATCCCCACTTACAACCTTCTTCAGGTATAAATAAACTTCTGATCCGTGGTCCAAGGTCTTTGTTTCTTGCGGGTATTTGCTGTAAGTTTGGATTAGAATAACTGAACCTGCCAGTTACTGTACCACCTTGATCGGATCTAATTTGATTTATGTCTGCATGGATTCTACCATTGTGTTCGTGTTTCAATATGGTATCAATGAAAGTTGTATGTGCTTTATTTATTTCTCTAGCACGTGCGATTTGTTTAACTAATTCGTTTGAGTGATTAGATAAAAAATTTTTTGTAAAAGAAGGTGCTTGTGTCTTTAAAGTTTTTTCGTAAGGTAGTTTTAAGTTTTGGAAAACTTTTTCAATTGATTTTGCAGCCCATATCTGAACGTCTACTCCTGTTTCTTGGTACACTTTTTCTAGGCATTTCTTTTCTTCTAATACTAATTCTTCTTTTAATTTATGAGCTGCTTCAATATCTACTCTTACTCCTAAAAATCTCATATCAACGAGGCAAGGAAATAGTTCAGTCTCTAAATTAAATATATCTTCTATGTCTTGAGACAGGATTTCTTTTTTCATCTCCTGCCATAATTTTAAGGTTAGTACAGCATCTTGCTCTGCATACTCACCCACATACATTGCAGGTAGTTTATACATCTCAGACTTAGGATCTATGCCCCAAGTAGCTGCAGTTTCGTTCAATACAGCCTCATTTTTGCCGATTCCGACGTAATCACGACCCAGACTACCTAAATCATATCGAAAGCGATTCTCGTCCACGAGAGAGCCAGCAATCATGGTATCTACTATTCTACCCTCTATTTTTAGGTTTTCTGAACGTATAAAACATACATCGTACATTGCATTGTGAAATATCTTAATTGCAGGTGTTTTTAGTACATCTTCAAACCAGTTTAGAACCTTTCCAATCTCCATATTACCACCACCTTCGTGTCTGATAGGATAATATCCAGACCAATCTTCAACTGCTACAGCTATACCTACAATGTGTCCTTTACCTGTAACAGAACCGGAACCTAACTTTTTTAATTCGGGGTCCTTAGTCTCTAAGTCAATTGCGATCTCATCATACTTTGATAAGTCAGGAAATGATTCAGGCGGAAGCCATTCCGTTTGTGGTTTGTATATTGGTTTCATTTTTTAGTATCTTTCAACTTCTTAATTTCTAATTCACAGTAATGAATTATCTTCTCTAAATCTTGTATACCGTTTTTATTCTTATAACGACACACATACTTTATAACGTTGCCCTGGAAAAAACTCAAGTCGTTTTTAGAAATGAATTCATAGGGTTGAATGTAAAAGTTCTTGTAGTGATTCCCGCCAATCTGCTTATCTTGTGGAAAGGCTTCATCAAATATATCTTTAGATGTCATAGTATTTCCTTGTTTGTGGTTCAATAATAAAAAGATTGTTCTCTGTTCTTGTGCATGCAACATAAAACAATCTGTGCATTTCATCTGGATCTATGTTTTTATATTGATAAAAATGTGATGCAGATAAATCTGTGGTTACAACTACATTTTCTCTTTCATTACCTTTAACGCCATGTATTGTAGATATTTTAATTCTAGGATTTTTTGTTAAATCTTCTCCAGACCTTATAAGTTTTAATATTTTATTTATATCTTCATCACCTAATTCATCTAAAGCTTCATACCATTCACCTTCGGTTTGTAATCCAAACTTTTCTTTCAAAGTATCTATGTCATAGAACTGATCTTTAGGCATATCCTTAGATAATTTTTTATCCCAGTTTTTATTCATCCTTGCTTTTATCTTTTTAATATCATTAAAATGCATAGGAACACCTGTACGTAGTTGATTCCATTTTTCTATTACTTCGTAGATATGTTTTACTCTTGGTGTTATGTTTCTTCTTTGCCAATACAAATCTTTTTCATCTAAAATTTCTCCTATGTCTTTTAATAAATAATTTGCTGTAGCAAGAACCAACCATTTACCCTCACTAAAATCTATAGAAGATAGATCTTGTTTGTGTTGTACATCTCCCTCAAATTCTTTTGGTAAATATTTTTTAGTAACTCTGTTTCTTACTTTGCTAATTATTCTATCAGCTAACATGAAAGGTTTTTTTGGAACTCTTTGTGATTGTTCTAAAATTTTTCTTGTACCTTCTAAATTTATAAATGTATTTACGTGTGCACCATTCCATTTATAGATACCCTGGTCATCATCACCTGCTATAAAAGAATCGTTCGATGATTCTTCTATCTTACGAACCAACTTCCATTGTATCAAACTTAGATCTTGAGCTTCATCAACAAACATCACACGTAGTTTTGGTGGTGTACCTTTCTCTAAAAATTTTTCTATCATATCAGAAAAATCTATAAGACCGTGTTGCTCTTTATAGTTTTTTAATTCATCTGTAATTATTTTAAGTTTATCGAGTGATATTTTAAAATTATTTGTTTGATGATAATATTTTATTGGATCAATTTCTTTCGATCTTGCCACACCTATTAATTGTATGTATGGATTTTTAGAGTGAAACACACCTTCATAATCATCATCTTGTCTTACTCCTTCTAATTCAACACCAACTTTCTCACCTAGATCTTTGTAATGTTTTTCTTTCATAACTTGATCTTTACTCAAACCAAGTTGATTGAAACAAAAAGAGTGTAGAGTTTGAAAGTAAGGCAAATCTTTAAAATCTAAATTAAATTTTTCTGCCGCTCGTTGTTTACCTTCTTCAGCTGCGTTTTTACTAAATGTAAAGTAACCTATTTTATCTGGATCTGTATTACTTAAAAATTTTTCTATGTGTTCTAATAATGTGTATGTTTTACCGGTACCTGGTGGTCCATATATTATAGTTCTCATTAGTAATTATCCTTTTTGAATGTCTTTGGTTTATATGTTTCTTCTTTTTTATCAAATCTTGCTACAACAAACACCGATAGTTTATGTTTACCTACACGTTTTGTAGAACAATCTAAGTTATCTTTTAACATCTGTGATGTTCTTTGATACGGAACTTTCCAATGTTTTCTAGATAAGTAGTTATGAAAAAAGTTATCAAATACAAAATGGTGATAACCTTCTCTTGTACATGTTCCACCGTTTTTTAAATCTTCAAAGTCATCTTTCTGTATTTTGTTTACACAATAATCTTCTAAATAATTTTTCAATATATCTTTGGTGCCTGTTCCTTCTGCAGGCTCTGTGATTTCTGAGTTCTTTAACAACATGTTTGTAAGTTTTTTCCAATCATTTGTTTTTAAAGTTGGTGGATTTAATCTCAATTGCTTCACACATTCTTCTTGAAACAAAGCTTGATTGGTCAAATGTTTTGCTGAATCTAAATACAATCTATCGCCATCTACATTCATGTAATAGTATGGCTCTTCTAAATTAACTACCTGAAGATCTGTTAGATTTGGAAATACAATCTCTTGACCTATACCAAACTTTCTAGACTTACATAATTTTTTATCACATAGACTACACATTGGTTGATCATTACACTTATAGCCCCAATCTTTTTTATCATGTTGTTTTATAACTATATCTACTTCTGTATCCGATAACGGATTTTGCATTGAAGTTTCATTAAATACAATTACTTTTGATTTCCAATTGTCTGGCCATTTTTGTTTTGCATATACACCATAATGAAACAGAGCATTGTTTCGTCCACCTTCACCAATTTTATTTTGTGCCATCAATTCAATACATGGTGGTCCATCAGAGTATGGAGTTTGCGGTCTAACTATTTCTAAGTTTTCTAATTCTTCTGCTGTAATTTTTACAGTGTCATATAATTCATAAAAATATTTTAGACTAACAGAATCACCATTACCATCAAAGGCATATCTTACAGTTTTGTCTGCAGAAAAGTATGGTAAATTTAAAAAATTTCCTGTATCATCTTTTGATTTTAATTCTCTTTGTTTTGGAAAAACTTCTGATCCACCATAACCCAATACAGATCTAATCTCATTTAGTTTATCCTGCATTAAACTTGCAGATACATATTCTTTTGTAAATAAGAATACGTGTGCACCACCAGATTTTGATCTGCATACCATCAAAGGTAATTTTAGATTACCTATCTGATTAATTAATTTTTTGTGATCAAACTCTGCATAAAAATCTATATCGATACAACCCCATTTACATTCGTTGTCATCGTTAATTGGTATGATACCTAAATTCTCTACACCATCTAAATGGTTTTGCCATAATTCATCTGTAACTGGTTCTCTTTTTACAAATGATTTACCTTTTACTTTCTGTCCATTGCCATTAGATTGTCCAACAATAGTGACACCATGTGCACGATCTAATCCTTCAAATATTTTTTTAAATCTTTCTATCATAAATTATAAAGTGGGCGTCTCCACTCTCGCTTTGACGCCCACTACCTAGGATTCTAGTAGTTTGAAGATGTTGCAGTAGATCTTTCCTCTGCACCATGCTTAGCTTCTATCTCACCTTTACCTACACTTGATGCAAAAGTTTTAGCCATGTCATAGATATTTTTATCTTCAACAGGACCAACCTTTTCAACATCCCAACCAAACCATGTTCCTTTGTCGTTAGACATCTGAACTGTCTTTAGTTTGTAAATGTGGCTGTATGTAGGCGGAGTAAATAATCCGTTCTTACCTTGCATTTTAATACCCATCATCATTGAGTTCCATTTTCTACTAACTTTAAGTTGAGTAGATTTCATAGAAATCAAAGCTGTTGATGGATTGTCACCAACTGTAAGTACAAAGTGACTTGCAGTGTTATCTAAATAGTTACCGTTTGGTAATCTATCTTTATAGTCTTTACCTCTAGTGGTAGTACTAACGATATCACTGTCAGCGTCATGAATAGCTACAGGAGCACCTGTACTGGTACCTCTGTCTGCCCATTCAATGTACTGTCTTTTGTAGTGACAAGGTATGACATCGATTTCGTCATACAATGCATTTGTAACAGTGTTTATGATTTTGCCAGGTTCTGCACCCTCGACATATTTACCATCTCTTTTGTTAACCTCTGGAGATAGTTGACCCAAAATTTTTAAGAAGGGTAACGCAAGATCTTCTTGCGCAATATTTTGAGCACCTTGATTTGCATCAGCTTCAAATAAATTTACAGCTAACGCTCCTTCTTTTTTTGTTGTTACATTGTTCATGTTACTTGTTCCTTTTTATAGTTGTTTTATTCTCCGAGAATATCCCGAAGATTTCCGTTGGCATTTCTTTGCCTGCCTCAATACGCTCACGGACTAGCGCTTTCAGAGTCATGGGTTCAACCTTCATCTTTTGTGTTGGTTGAAACCCTTGACCCTTCGCAAGTTCAGCATAAATTGCTGCCTTGTTATCTTCGTTACGACCAAATGATACTGAGATCTCGTTCTTAATTATATCACCTAGTCCATTGTTACGAAGCCAGTTATACGCCGCTTCTTTATTTGCTTCTGTAATAGTAGCACGATACGACGTTGAAACTTTTAAATGCGATCCGTCTTGTAGTTTTAATTCTGCAAGACCCATCTCACTCATCATTGTAGGTATCACTTCTCCTGATATACGTTGATATTCTTTTTTTAAATCTTTTAAACTTTTTTCGTTATTTTCTATTTTACTATGTAGGTTTTCTAGTAACTCTACTTGATCTGCAAGAGACTGAATGTTTTCAGTTTTCTTCATTGCATCTTGTTGGTCTTTCTCAAAATCAATCATCTTTATTTCCTTTCTCGTATAAATTAATTTCTATAGGATAATATCTTCTTTCTTGTTTATCCCATTTGATGAACTTGTATTTTCCGTTAGTCATATCAGAAACAATAGAACACGCAACGCCAATGATTGCAGGATCACCAACTAATAATAAATAATCATTAGGTGTATAATTTTTCAAAAGTTTTCGTAATTCAAAAATTAAAGGACCAGGTGACCACATAAGTTGTGATAATTCTGGTAATAAAAACTTAAATTCACCATACTCTAACGCACCTGTAATGTTTATTTTAGGATTGTTAAATCTTGTACCTGCAATTTCTTGCAATACGTATACGATTGGTTTTTTATTACTTTCTGACATTGACAAATTATATAAACTTATTTATATAGAAGTCAATACAGAAAGAAGAAAATATTATGAACTATAAATTTAAGACTAAGCCATACGAGCATCAATTAACTGCTTTGAAAAAGTCATGGAACAAAGAAAATTTTGCGTACTTTATGGAAATGGGTACAGGTAAAACAAAAGTATTAATCGACAACATTGCGATGTTGTACGACAAAGGTAAAATAGATGGTGCATTAATTATTGCACCTAAAGGTGTTGTTAAAACTTGGTACGAACAAGAACTACCAACACACCTACCTGACCATATAGAAAATGTGACCGTATTGTGGCAAGCAAATATTACAAAAGGTCAACAAGAAAAACTAGAAAGTTTATTTGAAATAGAAAGTGCTATTCATATTTTAATTATGAATGTTGAAGCTTTGTCTACAGAGAAAGGTGTAAAGTTTGCATCTAAATTTATTAACTCACACAAAGCTATGATGGCTATAGATGAGTCTACAACTATCAAAACACCAACTGCAAGAAGAACTAAAAACATTATTGGTATCGGTAAGCATGCTAAGTACAAAAGAATCATGACAGGTTCTCCGATTACAAAGAACCCTCTTGATTTGTATACGCAGTGCGAGTTCCTTGATCCGTGGTTATTGGATTTTAGTTCGTACTACGCGTTTCGTAATCGTTATGCAGAAATGAAAACTATGCATCTACGTGGTAGATCTATTCAGGTCGTAGAAAAGTTTCAAAACTTAGATGAGCTATCTGATACTGTAAAACAATTTTCATACAGAGTATTGAAAGAAGATTGTTTGGATTTACCACCAAAGAACTTTATCAAACGTCACATTACATTGACACCTGCTCAAAAGAAAGTTTATGAACAAATGAAGAAAGCAGCAATGGCCGTGTTAAATGGTAAAGTATCTACGACTATGACTGTTCTTACACAGTTGATGCGTTTACATCAAATTACCTGTGGACACTTTACTGCTGATGATGGTTCTGAACAAAATGTTGAAAGTAATAGAATGAAAGAACTAATGTCAATACTAGAAGAAACAGAAGGTAAAGCAATTATCTGGGCTAACTATCAAAAAGATATAAAAGGTATTATAGAAGAGATAACTAAAAAGTATGGTCCAGAATCCGTGGTTGATTATTATGGACTCACGCCTCAAGAAGATAGACAAGATAATATTCGTAAGTTTCAAAATGATCCTGAATGTAGGTTTTTAGTTGGTACGCCGCAAACCGGCGGCTATGGTATCACACTTACTCAAGCAAATACAGTTGTTTATTATTCTAATGGTTATGATCTTGAGAAAAGATTGCAATCAGAAGACAGAGCGCATCGTATTGGTCAAAAGAAAAACGTAACTTACATCGATATTATTGCTGAAGATACTGTTGATGAAAAGATTGTAAAAGCTTTACGTGATAAAATTAATATAGCATCAGAAGTTTTAGGTGAAGAATTAAGAGAGTGGATTTAAACTAGATCTACTGCTTTACCAATAATAGGTTTGTATTTAACTTTTTTATCTTCTCTGTACGCGTGCAAAAATTGTCTTCGTGGTTGATATGGTATCCAACTTGCATGAATCCATCCAGAGTTAGGTTCACCTGGCGTATAGAATTCTAAAATCAATTGATCTGTCTCTAAGTATTTATGTATCCAGTCTGCTAGTTCAGCGTTATCTACACCAATTACTTCGAAGTCTGCGGCTTCAGCTTTGGCATGCTGTGAATTTTCTGAGCTGCCTATTGCTCTACAAAGTTCTGGACTTCTAAATCCGCTAGTCACTTTAACTCTTCCGAATTGATCACGTACTGGCTGCAATACGTTTTCACACAATTGTTTTAACTTATCAATCTGATCGCCATTTGGATTGTTATCAATATTTAAACGAATCGCAGTATCCGATTTAATGAGTTCTTGAAGTGTAAAATTTCGTGATAAGTTCATTATTGCATCATATTGAGTACAAGTGCTAATATAATAGCTCCTCCACCGCCAATGATCATCCTCTCTATTCTTGTAATTCTATCCTTAACTTCTTTAATTTGATCGAACGTTTGCTTTTGCATAATTCTGCAAAGCTTTTCATGATCTTCAATTTTTTGTAAGGCTGACTTACGTGCCATTATGTTCTCCTACTAGCAATAACTTGTTCTTCAGGTGATAATAAAGCTGTTTCACTTCGTGTCAAGCCTGTTGTTGGGTCAATATTTTGCGCTGTTTGTACCACTGGTTGCGGTGTTTGTGGCAACGGTGGTGTTTGTATTGCAGCTGTTTGTGTTGTTTCTTGTTGTGGAACTGAACTTAAATTATCAGTTTCTTGTTCTTGTAAATAGTTTCTTAACTCATCTAATTCAGATTCACCTGGTTGTTTTATTTTAATACTTTTATTTTTATACTCATTAAATATATTTCTAAATAGTCTTTTAGGATAAAAATATTCTTTATTTACTGTTTCACCTTCACCTCTTCTTGTCGCTTCTTTTTGTGCTTCTTTTACTCTATTTTTCATACGTTCATCATAACCTGTATAAGGAATGTTTTTACCATCTAGTAATTTTTTAGCTTTAGAATAAGGTATTGTTCTACTTCTTAATATTTTTAATAATTCTTTTTTAGGAACTCCCATAGCTAATGCATCTTGTAAAATCATGTGAAAATTTCTGTTGACCTTTAACGTTTCATCTTGAATTTGTCTAAACTCATCAGCTAATACAAGTGGCCCTCTGTTTTGATAATTTTCTAAACTAAACAATTTTTCTGTTTGTGTAACAGATCTAAATTTTTTGTTGTAATCTGTAACTTTAAATTGCATTGATTTTGGAGCATCTACATTTATTATTCTAATACCTGAAAATAACGCTAGTAACTCATCTTGTAAGGTTACTGGTTTACCACCACTTTTAATATCTTGTTCTAATCCTTGAACCAGTTTTCCTGCAGTTGTAATTGCAGTCGGTTGAACACCTTCTACAATGTGTGCAAAACTTTTCATAAAAGCTTCTGGTCCGTCGTCCGTGATTGAGTATACTCTTGATCCTGTTTTAGTTACACCACCTCTGCCACCGAATCCAACTCCTGCTGGTAATGTATCAAGAACTTTTTCAAAAAAGATTGCCTCTGATATAAACGGATCTAAAAGTTTTCTTACAGGTCCATCCTGTCCTAACATTAAATTCCAGGCTATGTTACCAGCATCTTCTTGTCTTACTTTACCTTCTTCTAATGTTTTTAATGCAGCACTAAAAGGTTGTTTCACAACATCATACGGACTGAAATATGAAAAGTTAATTGCTTTACCTACGCCATCTTTCCATTTGTTAATTGGTATAATGGCAGCTCTTGAATCCCACGGTGCTGACAAACTTCTTTTGTAAGCCTCTACTTGTTCCATAGTTACACCTGTTAAATTTTGAGCTAATGTAGTTACACCTTTTTCTGCACCACCTAATGTAACTAACGCACCCATTAGTCTTCTATAACCATTCTGTCTTAATTGTGCATTCTTTGAAGTAGCTTCTTTTAAACCTAAACTTAATATGTTGTATGTTGTTCTAATCATTTCTGCAGGGAAAGATACAAAGTTACCAAAAGGTAACTTTCTTAAATTTTTAATTACTTCAGGAACTTTACTGTATGTTGGGTATGTATTTCTTATTTGCCATGCCGCTGCTTCATCTAATGCATCATCAAATGTTTTTGCTTTACCAGTAAATGTATTAAATCTATCAAATTTTCTACCTGTTATTTCTCTTGTCCACTGTGCTATATCGTCAACGTTTTTATACATAGATCTCATTTGTGATTTTACATATTCATGACCATACCATTTCCATAAATTATCACCTCCAGCGTAAACTCTGGTTGCGGTTTTTAACATTTTAGTATTAGCTAATTTATTTATTAAACTGTCTAAATTTTTAACTTTAGCTCCCGCACGTATATCATTCAAAACTGCTTTTAATTCAGATGCTACAATGTTTTCATCAATTACACCAAGACGTATTTTGTTTTCTAAATTTTTTATAAATTTAGTTTCATCTATAATTTTTCCTGCTCCAAAAATATCGTCCATGACCATTTTAATAGATTCAGTTACAGATGCTCTACCACCAATGTGTCCATTTGCTAACGGAAACATACTAGCAGAAGTTACGTTTCTTACTTGTGTCGCTGGAGAAAGAACTGTTTTACCAAACTGTGTCGCTACTTTAAATTGCAACATGTTTCTGTACAAAGAGCTTTGTAGTAAACCATCTAATTTACCCGGTGCTCCTTTGATAGCTTTTGCCATATCTGCTGTTGCATATAACTTTGACATACCTGTTTTTAAAATACCTAAACTTTCTAAGTCACCTATTTTTTGTGCATCAAAAGCATTTTTAGCTATAGCGTCTGCTTCTGATTTAAATAACCAACCTTCTTTTAAACCTTGTTGAGCTAGTTTATCTAAAGTTTGTTTGTTAACAGATTGAGTAATAGCATGTGAAGTTGTTTGTAATACAGAAGATTTTAAATTGTTTTCTTCACCTAATAGTTTTTTGATTGCATCAGGTAACTCTTCTCCTGTTCTAATTAGTTTATCTGATCTTAGTGTTTCTTTGGAAACTTGTTTTAATAATTTTAACGGATCTACGCCGTCGGTTTTAGTATTTGTTAATATTTTATGAACTAAAGATTCTGCGTATGCATCCAAAGCTTGATTATTTGACATTTTAGGTGTTTTTAATGTTAATGCTGATTCTCTTAAATCTTTATTTCTTTTAACAACATTTTCTAAAATCCATTTTTTAGCTCCGTCTTTTAACTTTTGATCTGGCATATATTCAGGGTTAGTAAATATTGAAAAAGATTTTCTCATATATGTTTTTACATTGTTAAGAATAAAGTTTTTTAAATCTCCTGGCGGTAGTAATTCACCAAATATTTTTTTAGTGTTTACTAATTCTTTATTTAAATCTTCCGCTGTTTGTTGAAGTATTTTTGGCAATGCAGATTTTTTTGTTTGTCCTTTTAAATAAGACAAAACTTGATCTAAATAATAGTCTTTACTAGCAGGAGAGGTTGTAGCTGTATTATACATACCTTCAAAACCTTTTGCTAATTTGTAAGACTTTTCTTCTAATGATTCTAGATATTTTTCAATTGTTCTATTTCTTGCATTAATTTCTCTTCTTGCTCCTGAAGTAAGTTGAAAAGTTTCACCTGTATATTTACCAACAGATCTAAATCCAGATAAAAAATTATCTATTTTTTTTAATTTTGCTTCTAATGGGTCTTTACTTTTTGTTGAAAACATTCTCCATTTTTCAAAAGCAGGTAATTGTTTTTTAGGGTTGCCGGTTATCACTGTTGATAAACCTTTATCAATTGCATAAGAACTAGCATTTCTAAGTGCTTTTCCTGCTGTAGCAGATCCTGGAATATTTGCTAAAAGATAAGTTGCAGGTCTAACAACTAATGTATCAACACCTTGTAGCGCATAACCTGCAGGTTTCATTATTCCATATTTTGCTCCTAAAGTAGCAATTTTTGCTAAAGGACGCCCTAATAGAGGAAAACCAGCCCCAATGATTGTTCCTTCTGCTCCAAACCTTAATTTATTTCTAAATCTTGCAAGCGCAAGATCTCTTCCCTCCAAACCTTCTTCGCTTTCTTGGTCCATGATCAGTGGCTCGTCGCCCGCTCTTTGTCTTGCACCAGCAGTGATAAAATCTGTAGCACCAAAAGCCGTTGCCATATATCCAGATCTTTTTGCAATGTTTACTATTTTAGAACCTTCTCCCGTTGCTTCTGAAATTTTAGCTGCATCTTTAGTTTTTTTAGCTTTAATTATTTTTTTAGCTCTATTCATCACTTTAAATACAGCACCACCAGGTATACCGTATTCAATTAAAATTTTGTTTACTGTTCCAAGTAATGTTTCTGGATCTTCTATTTTATTTTCTTCATATACTTTATCTAATCTTTCTGTAAGATTAGTATCAGCTGCCATGTCAATTCCAGTAGTAACTAAATCACCAAAAGAATAACCTATGTTTTGTACACCTCCATATATAGATTTTTCCATGTCTTCAAAAAAATCTACATAATCTTTTTCTTTAGCGTCATCTTTATTTTCCATCAACTCTCTGAGCCTGTCGTTTCTCATTTTGTCAAATGGATTTGTAGTAAATACTTTGCTAAAGTTTTTAAGACCTTCCCATGTAAATTTTACAGGTTTCTTTTGTTTGGTAAGTGTGTTTTTTAAAGAAGAAGTAAGTGTATCTGATACAGTATCTTTATCTAGAATAATTTTATTCTTATTAAAGGGTTCCATTTACGCCCCCTGTGGTAATGTCAAATTTACGTCGTATTGTTGATTAAATTTTGCGATGTCTTCGCCAGTTTGAATGTTTGCAAAGTCTAATAAAGCTTGTTTACTATTTGATAATAATTGCACAATGTCGTTTGATATTTCTTGAGGAAGTCTTGCTCTAAGCTCTGTGTAAGAAAGATCTTGTACATCTCCTTGTTGTTTTTCTTGTTCTACAATGGATTCCATTAAAGGTTCTGGGCTACCTAGTTTTAAACCTACTCTACCACCTTGATTAAAGAAAAATCTTTTTCTTAAATCTTCTATAGTTAGTTGTCTAGCTAAAGCATCATTTGTAGTTATAGTAGGAAACTCAGCTATAGCATCTTCTGGTTTTTTATCTGGATTATTATCTAAAAATTCTTTTCTTTTTTGCTGCATTTCAGAATTGTATTTATTCACAATAACATCCATCTCAGCTTCAAAAAGCTCTGGGCTACCAATAATTGCAGCATATTCAGGAGGAGTGCCTATTTCTTTTAAAAGTATATTTTGTTGTATTTTAATAGTTCTTTCAGCTTGTGTCTTATCTTCTGCTGATGCATTAGGATCGTTTAAAATATCTCTTGCAGCAAATATTTGTTCTTGAGCGTTTTTTATTATTCCTGCTTCTACTTCTGCAGTTCTTCTTTCATCTGATTCTCCTAAATTTTTAAGTCTTTGTTCTTCTAAATCATATTCAGAAGCTAACGCTCCAGAAAATATATCTTCTGCTCTGTCTGCTTTTCTTTGAGCTCTTTGTAGTTCAGCTGATTGAAATGTTTTAAAAGGTTCTTGCGCTGCTCTTGCCGCTGTAGACAGTAAACCACCTTGTGGTGGTGTTGATAATAAATTTAAACCAAATTGTGTTAAGAAACCTGGTAAAGCACTCGGTGCAAATCTTCCTCTTTGTTTTTCAAATTCTTCTAAAGCTGTTTCTGCTGCTCTAGTAGTTTCTAAAGCTTTTTGTACTTTCCCTGCCTCACTGTATTGTTGTCTAGGTACATCTAAGCCAGATGTAATACCAGTCCCTGCAGAACCACCTCTTCTGAACATTGGTCTTTTTAATATTCTATTCATTAACCTTGTCCCGCTAATACCATTCTTCTAAAGGCTTCAAAAGACATTGGCTCTTTACCCATTTCTTCCATTTCAAATACATACTGTTCGTATTCATCTTCTAATGTATCTATTTCAGCCATTTGCATAATTCCTTCTTTCCCTGTTCCTTCTTTGTAACCAGCTCTACCACCTTGTGCTAAACCTTTTAATAAATTCATAGGATTGTAACTTCCTGTTACTGCACCGTAAATTCCTGCAAGTGTTGAACCAACTCCAAGAGCCGTTTGTAATGGTGTAGGATTAGGTGTCACTGTTTGTTGTGTTTGACCAGGATAACCACCCATCAATCCAGTAACTTGTGCACCGTATTGTTGTAATTGTTCTTGTGGTAAGAACGCAGCTTGTCTTGCTGCTTCTCTTTGTGCATCTGCTTCAGCTTGCGCTTGTGCTTGGTTGATTGCGCCCAATGTTCCAAGTTGTGATACGTCTGCTCTTTGTAATCCAGGTAATGCTGATGCTAATCCCATTTGATTAGTGAATTGTTGTTGTGCAGCAGCTTGTGCTTGACCAAAACCTTGTTGTAATAGTCCTGCTTGTAATAAAGCTCTTTCTCTTGCTGCCCCTGTGCCAAACTCAGCGAGTTGCACTCCCGCTCGACCACTGCCGAGCGCACCCAATTTTGCTTGTTGATCTCTTATTTGTTGTTCTTGTATTTGTTTATTACGATCAAATTCTGCAAGGGTTGCATCAATCACTTGTGATTGATATGGGGACATGAAATCTTGATAGGCTTGTGGTCCTGTTGCTTGTTGAGCAGCTTGTAAAAATGGTTCATATGAACCAATTCCTTGTGTTGCTAAAGTTTGTGCTTGTTGTTGTAATGGATCTTGACCAGCAACTGTTGGTGCAAGTCCTGCTATACTTTGTTTTCTAATATCAAATTGTTGTGCAGCTCCTTGTCTTGCTGCAAAAGCTTCTGGTGTCTCACCTGCTAATTGTGTAATACCACCTGTTCCAGGTGCAACTACAGGCACAGCAGATTGTGCTACTAATTGTTTTGCTAAATCTTGTCCTATATCTTGGACGAATTGTGCAGGTATATTTTGTACTTGTTGAACAGCCATTATAATACTTCCTCTAATCTTTGTGATGTTTGAAACATTTTTCTAGCGCCATCTAAGCCTTGCGATTCTTCTGATACGTCACCTCCGGCTTCGAGGTTTTTCATCATGTTATACATGACTTCTGCGCCTTTGTCTACATCTCCGTCACCAGCATTTCTCACTGCATCAGCAGTAAATACGAACTCGTTTTTAGATAATCTTGCAGGTACATCGTCTGCTTTTTCCATTCTACCAATAGGTACAAATCCACCTTCAGCTCTATAATCTTTTTCCATACCATCCATATCTAATAATGGCATAGTCTTCTTAGCTACTGGTTCTTTTTCTGTAGAACCACCTTCAGCCATAAATCTCATTGCTTGGTATTTTTTAGGGTTAGCTCTAATATCAGCTATATCTATTCCTGATTGATCTAAGATAACTTGTGCTTCTTCTTCAGATTCATCACCTGTTCCAATACCTAGTAGCGGTAGCACTGATGCTGCTGTGATTGCTTTTAATGGTGAGAATTCACCACCTGAACCAAATATTCCTTTTGTTGCTGCTTGTCTAAATATGTCTTTGCCTCCAGGACTTATTATAGATTCTGGTCTTCCAAATGCTATATTTCTTAAACCTTCTCTACTAAAAATACTTCCTGTGTTTGCTAAAAATTTAGTTGGACTCATAAAGTTAGTAAAAAATCCTTGACCTGATGCTAGATTACCTAGACCACCTGTTATTCCATAAGCTAACGCAGCTTTACCTATTGGTGACTTTGCAATCTTCTTAACAGCTCTTGTTGCTTTTTTAACTAATTTACCAAGACCATACATCTGTCTACCCATCTCATCTAAACCACCGTCCATCATACCACCTACAAGATTAGGATTCATGATACCACCATCTGCTGCGAATCTTCTGGCCAGTGGTCCACGGTCCGCGAGCATTTGTTGTAGTTCACTTAATTCTTCTTCTGGTTCTTGGGCCACGATGTCTTGTTGGTAAGGTGTGATTGGTAATAACATGTTATTACTTTCATTATCATCAGATGTAAATCTATCCCTCATAGATTTCATATAATCTTTATAACCTTGTAAAGTATATGGACCTTCGTTTAATTTTTTATAACGTTCAATATTTTTTCTAAGTCCAAAATTTCTAAATTTTTTAGCAGGTGGTGAATTTAGAATTATACTTGATAAACCTAAGTTTACATCTGGAACACCTTCTTTTTGTAGTCTGTCTAAATCACCAACTCCAACAGCTGTTTGAAACGCTTGTTGATTTCTTCTCATAGCATCTCCTTGACCACTAGCTGCTGTTCTCGCCATTCTAGCTCCAATTTCTCTATTATCTCTAGCCGCTCTCGTATCTCCAGCTTTAGTTCCCATATCAGCACCACCGCCTTGGAGTCCTACACGTCCTCCTTGTTCTAATAATTGTTTGTATTGTTGTGCGTTTGTAATGGCCATTTTACTATTCTATTTCGTTTTTCCAAATAAATCAAGCTTAGGCATTATAACAGTTACGTCTCTTTGTATGTCTTCTTGAGGTATATTAGCTGCTTTTAATGCTTCTTCATCCTTATATACTTCACCTGTTTTCTTGTTTTTTATAGTAGTAATAACCTCAGCAGGTTCTACTAACGGTACTTCTTTTCCGTTTATTTTTAAATACTCTATATCTTTTGTCATGTTTCTCCTATTCTCTACTTAGTTCTAATAAACTTACAAAACCTTCTATTGCTGCTCCAACAGAAGCCTTCACTCTTAATATATCATTTTCTTCTAAAACTAAAGTTCCTGATATTAAATTTTCAAATGTTTTAGCTGCAATTACTTTATGAGATACTTCATATTCTGTTGACGCTGAACTATCATATACAAATACTTCTAACTCAGGATTAGATCCCGCATGATTATTACCTTGTATAGTATTAACAATTGCTCTTGCATTAGATGGCGCTGTATAAACATCTGTTTTATTTGTTGTTTGTAAATCAAAAAAAGCGTTTTTATATTTATTAGCCATTATTAGATCCTATAAACCATGCAAATCTTTGTTGTTCTTCTCTAAGGTCTTGTTGAAATGTAGAATTTAATTTTTCAATTAAACCATCAAGGTCTCTGATTAATGCATCTGCATTTTTTTGATTGTATTCTTTACCCGGTCTTGTAAATACTAAAGTTACTTTTGCCATTATCTACGTCCATCCGGTTGTGTATCTAATCTAAATGTGCCTAGTTTCCAACTTTGAGAAGTACCTGTATTGGCAATTTTCAAAGATAAAGCTCGTGCTCTTGCACGAGTGTCTACTTTATCAGTAGAACTTGTTATTGTAA
>Ga0208019_1000322_pt1 | contig 26676 bp, 38 predicted proteins | sample CB_VirMetaG_5_FD_184540 | JGI IMG/M metagenome (GOLD analysis project Ga0208019, IMG submission 184540) | Freshwater to marine saline gradient viral communities from Chesapeake Bay - CB_1508_1D Viral MetaG (SPAdes) (version 4) | ecosystem: Environmental > Aquatic > Marine > Coastal | place: USA... | reverse complement strand
GAAATAATTAACTTTATAACAAATATACTATGAAAACAATAAACCTAGAACTATCAAAAAGACTCGCACCTTATTTAGAGAATGTTGAGACAGAGTGGTATTATCAGTATAATCAAATGTGTTATACTATTGAAAATGATTCATTATTCCAAGAATGAGATGATTATAAAACTCTCACACTAGAAGAAGCAATAGAGTTTGTTAGAAATAAATTAAAAAATACTAAATATAATTTAGAAATACGACTAGCTTCAGATGGTTATCTGATTGAATTAAGTTACCCATTTAGAATATTTATCTGAGAAAAACTTATAGAAGCAACAGAAAAAATGCTAGAATATTTATTAGACAATGAACTACTATGAAAAGATACCAAAAATCTTTAGCTGCAATAACATATATAATTATATGGTTACTAATATGATATGCTTTACTATTTGAATGAATAGTACCGTATCTTAATGGAATAGAAACACCAGAGCAGGAGGAGTTTAATTATTAATAAAACAATATGAAAAATAAATACATAGCAGCATTATTTGCTATATTACTATGAATAATAGGTGGGCATAAGTTTTACTTGTGAAAATGGTGACAATGATTATTGTATATATTATTATCAATAATAACATTCTGAGTATTGCCAACATGCTTATGAGTACTTGAAGGATTACTATATTTAGTAAATACCAAAAAGCGGTTTGATATGAACTATAATATGGATTTCATAAGGACTCAAAGAGAAATGGATATATTAACCAAATAGATTATCAGAGATTGATCAGAATTATTAATATTTACATCATTTATGATAATAGCTCTATGTGGATTAATCATATATGCTAAAATGAATTGAATATTTTAACCATATGAAAGGGGTGGTATAGAATATAATATTAAAGGATTTCCTCATTTATCCCAAAAGTTATATATTATACTTTCCTTTTAATAATTAATATAATATATATTATGTGAATACAAGAAGAAAATAAATTAGTTAAAAAAAAAGAACTGACAGAGCAACAAAAGCTTTTTTGTCAGTATTATGTTAGTGAAGATACATATTGAAATGGTACTAGGGCATATCTATTAGCATACCCTGACTCTGAGTATGACAATGCTAGATCTAGTGCTTCAAGATTATTAAGTGATGCTAACATATGCCAGCATATAGCTGATTTATTAGATAAGGCAGGGTTTACTAAAGAAAATGCTGATAAACAATTATTAATGCTTATGAACCAGCATGAAGATAGACAGGTAAAATTATGAGCTATAAAACACTTTAATCAGATACACGCAAGAACTGAAGCAGCTATATCCAAAGCTATAAAAGATGGTGCAGTAGATAAAGATATATTTAACTTTAAAGTTATAGTAAATGGAAGTAATAACAACGACAGTATACTTGAATAATTATACAAGTACTAAAAAGATAAATATAAACAGATGATGAACAAGAAGTGGTAAAACATATAATTTACTACTTCTGTTTTTTGTTTGGTTACTAACATGAAAGGTAGATAAGAAAAAAAAGTTTGAAAAATGAACACTTACAGTAGTTAGAAAATTTGCATCTACTTTAAAAGGTACAGTTGTTAGAGATTTTGAAGATATTATAGATTTACATTGAGTAAGAGGTTTGATAGAAATAAATAAAAGTGATAAAACATATAAGTATTGAAATAGAATAGTAGAATTTATATGAGCTGATGATCAACAAAAACTAAGATGATCTAAGAGAGATATATTATATTGTAATGAGGCAAATGAACTTAACTATAGACAAGAGTTCTTTCAGTTACTTATAAGAACTAAATATAAAATATTTATTGATTTCAATCCTGATGATGAAAAAGTATGGATAAATACAGAACTTGAACAAAAGAGGAGGATACAAGAAAGAGATGTAAGAGTAGTTATAAGTACATATAAAGATAATCCTTATCTATCTGAGTGAGAAATAAAAGAAATAGAAAGATTGAAAGATACAGATCCAATGTATCGGCAAATATATTGAAAGTGACAGTACTGAAAGATTCAATGACTTGTATTTGAACATAAGATAATTAAAGAAGTTCCAAAAGATGCAAAATTTTTATGATATTGAAAAGACTTTTGATATACAAATGATCCAACAACTCTTACAGGAGTATATTTATATAATAATGAACTTATACTTGATGAGGTTTTGTATAAGAGGGGACTTACAAATACTTATAAAGAGAAGAAAGATAAAGAAAAAAGTATTGTATGACAATATGAATTACTTTGAATAAGTAAGACTGATGATATTATTGCAGATAGTGCTGAGCCAAAAAGTATTGATGAGATACATAGAGAGTGATATAATATAAAACCTGCTGAGAAGTGACCTGATAGTATAGTATTTGGTATTGATATAATGAAGCAATATGTAATAAATATTACAGAGAGAAGTATTAATGTTATTAGCGAGTTCAAACACTACAAGTGGGCAGAAGATAAGAATTGAAAGGCACTGAATAAACCCATAGATGCTTTCAATCATTCTATAGATTGAGTAAGGTATCTTTGTATTGAAAAGCTTAAGAAGCCTAAAAATAAGAAAAAGTTTTTTCTTACTACTGCTTAATTTTATTTGATTTTTTATATATAGTTATATAATAGACCTGTAAACAAGTAGTTTATTTTATAAATATATTTTATGTTTATTAGAAATAAGTGAACTTCCACTATTGTTGATGTGGATTTGTGAGTTAGAAAGGCGGATATTGCTTCTTGAGATGTTGTATATGCAACAGAAGAACAAGGTCAGAATTTAGTTGATACATATCAAGACTCTTTTGAAAGAGTTGATGTTTCAAATACTATTATTCAAAAAGAAGTAACTATTACAACTGCTGAAGTATTAGCACTTAATACTACTCCAAAAGAATTGGTAGCAGCTCCATGAGCTTGATACTATCTTGTAGTTGATAAAATTGTAGCATCTATTGATTACAATTCTGCTGCATATGCAACTAATACAACTCTTGAGTTTAGATATGGTACTGCTACAACTAAAGTATCTGCAGATATTGCATCATTACTTGCAACAACTGCAGACAAAGCCCAAAGTGTATGAGGTATTGAAGCAGAGCTTGCATGTGCTGTAAATGATAATATAGAAGCAAATGTAGCTACTGGTGATCCAGTAACATGAGACAGTGATGTTAAAGTTACAATTACTTACAGAATTCAGTCTATATAATAATAGATATTTTTAAGAAAGCCTTCAGGGGCTTTTTTAATTTGCTTTTCTCTGAATTTAATTATTATTAATGTAATATTTTTTAACTATAAACAAATGTCTACTGATGAGTTAAATATAGTTAATAAACAAGTTGTGTGATGAGTATACAATAATGTGACTCCAAAGTGAATAAAAGTAAATGAGTATTGATCTATAGTTTTATGAAGTTGAATTGTTGAATCAGATCTTTTAAATGATGCTTGGGGAAGAATAAAGGCAATGCATGACTATTCTATATTTCATTGAATGTGGACACTTAATGTTCATGGGCTTATACGGAAATGAAAAGAAGATTGAGCAGAAGTGCTAGATTTATCAAGTAGTACAAGAATAGTAAGTACAAACTGAAATTTGGTATTAACTACAACAGCTGTAAATTGAAGTGATACTGATTTAATATCTTTTAGAAGTCCTAGATACCAGCCAAACAGATGACACTTATTCTCAACAAGTATATTTTATGATGATTGTGAAACTATATGAGCGACAGCAAGATGGTGATTATGAGTTTTTGATTGAGGAGATATAGATACATGAGTTTATTTTGAGATTACTGATTGAGTATTATATGCAGTTGTAATAAATGAATGAGTAGAAAGATTTAAAACAGATATAACAGCACTTGCTGAATCAATTACATGAAGAACTCTTGCTAGTTTATGTTTTTGAAGTTTGTATGACATTCAGTTTCAATGGAGATGAGCATGAGATTATTTCTTTTTTATAGATCAGAAACTTGTTTATAGGCATAATTTCTTATGAACAACAACAGAGGTTACAATGAGTAATCCTCAATTACCTTGTTTCTTTGAAGTTAAAAATGTAAGTGCCTGAGCAATATGTACATTAAAAGTATGATGTATTGATATTACAAGTGAATGATGAAAGCAATGAGCTTTGACAGATGCAAGTTTTTCAAATGAATGATTAATAACAGTAAGCTGAGCTTCTTGATTACCTAGAGCCCCTTTAGCAATATTCAGAGTAGAATCAACGCTTAATTGAAAAATAAACACAAGAAACTTAAGACTATTAAGAGTTACAAGTTCGGCATATACAAGGGCTTGTAAAATATGATTTGCTTTTACAAGAGATGCAACCGCTATAACATTATGAACTTGAGTATTTAGTCCAGTAAATCCATATTCAAGTTTATCAGTAATTGATATGACAGCAGAAGCACCTAGTACTCCATGAGTTACTCCTACAACTACTGTTGATTTTTCAAAAACAACTATTTCTTATAAGGCAACTATACCTGCTGAGAATACTTGGGAAGCAAATGAACCGAACCCTGATTTGGATTTTTATGCTAGTCCATGAGACTATATAATAGTATTTGCAAGGCAAGTTAAAACATGAACAGATGCTGAGGCAGATTGTACGGTAGAGTTTTGAGAAGAAATATAAATTAATAATTTAAAAATATGTTTAATTTAAAGGCTATAACACAAAAGGTTTCAAACTTTTTTAAAAAGAGTTATTCTTATGGTACATCATGAGTATATAGAGCTTCTTTAGATGATTTATTTAATGAGCTAGGTGAACTTAAAATAAGTTTGCAAACATTTTATGACTTTTATAAATGAAATACAGATATAAGAAGTTGTGTAAGAGAAATATCAAAAAGTATCTGAAAGAATGGTATATTTCTTCAGGATATAGATTGAGAGGTTGTACCTGATAAAGAAAATGTATTAGATATATTTAAAACACCTACATTATACAACTACATACTTAACACTATTAAGCATAGTACTGTATGATGAGAATTATATTTAGTTCCTGAATATGATGTTACTGATAAAGTAGTATGAGTTAAACATCTTGATCCAAGAACAATGACTAAACTTGTATGAAAAGAAAGTGGGCAGATAAGAGGTTTTATACAAAAAGTACCATGAAAAGATCCTATATCATTTACAAGAGATGAGTTAGCATACTTTCAATTTGAGGAAGATGTAAACAATCAGTATAATTGAATGTCATTACTAGAATGAATAGTTCGGGAGGCATTAAGTGATCAGGAAGCAGCAAAAAGAAACTTTTATTTCTTTAAAAATAACTGAGTTCCAAATGCTATATTTATGTTGGATAATTGAGAGGAGGTAACTCAACAAGAGTTAGAGATTGCAAGTGAGAAGATTAAAAAAGAATATACTTGATCTGAGAATTCTCATAAGTTTATAATTTCAAACTCTATAAAAGATGTTAAGACTCTATCACTTACTAATAAGGATATAGAGTTTATAAGTCAAAGAAAACTTACAACAGAAAAGGTGAGTGCTACGTTTTGAGTTCCAAAAAGTATTTTATGATATGCAGAGGATGTAAACCTTGCAAATGGTAAGAACTTTTCAAAGGATTATATAGAGAATACTATTATTCCTATGGATAAGTATGTAGAGTATGTTACTAATACTTTTTATAATAAGTTTGTATCAAAAGATTTGTTTACTAAATGAATAACGATTAAATTTGATTCAGAAAGAATAGATGAGACAGATACTATAGAGTCTGCTCAAAGAGAAGATGTAAAATTATGATTACTTACTATAAATGAGATAAGAGAACAAAGAGGGCTTGATCCATTTAATGAGGAAGAAGCAAATAAACCTACTGTAAATCAATGAACTGTATTATTAGAAGATATTACAATGACACCAATAATAAATACTAATGAATAATTATGGCAAAAAGGCTTGAGGTAAAAACACAATCTGAGCTAATGAAATCATTTAGAGATCAATATAAGTTTATAAATGAAAACTTTATAATATTGCTTGAAAACCCTTCTTTGGTTATGCAAGAGTATGAAAGGTATGAAAAAGGGTTAGAAGAGGATACAAAAGAAGATATAGAGAACTTTTGGAAGGCAATGGGTGTCTATAAAATAGTTGATATTGTTATGAAGAACTCAAGAAAACAATTAGAAATATGATACAAACAGACATTTAGAAAATTCAAAAAAGAAGCTGTTCAATTATGAATAGATTTTAATATAGAGAATCCATATGCAATTGAATACTTAAACAATCTTGAAACGTTATACCTGTCTAACTTTAAGTGATCAATAACTCTTACAACAAAGTCAAAGATAATAGATATTATTAGAACTTGAATTATAGAACAAAAAACTCCAAGTGAAGTATGAAAAGAAATAACAGGACTAAATAAAAATATATTTGATAGAAGTAGGGCTGAACTTATTGCAACAAGGGAGATATGAGTTGCAAATGAGGAATGAGCAAGAGCGGTAACAAAACAATTTACTGATAAGGGTGCTGCTATGGAAAAGTCATGGATAACAGTAAATGATTCAAGAGTAACTCCATCACATATGTTAAACCAAGAACAGTGATGGATATCAATAAATGAAACATTTTGATGAACATGAGATGATATAGCGCCAGCCAGTAATAATCCTAGATGTAGATGTACTACATCATATAGGATTTTATAAAAATTTGCTTTTGTTTGTAAATCATTATTATAGACAAGAATATTTTATAATATTTTCCTAATATAATTTATTATGCACAGATATAGATTACTAAAAAAACAAAACTATTTTCATGCTTTGTTTGATAAAAAATCAGTTGAGGTTTTTGAGAAAGATGGTAATGAGGTAGTAAAGATTTCATGATATGCATCAACAATTGATAAAGATAGAGTTTGAGATGTTGTTTTACCTTGAGCTTTTGTAGACACACTTGCTACATACAAAGAAAATCCAATTATCTTATTACAACATAAGATGGATAAACCTATTTGAAAGGCAACAGAACTATCAGTTGATGAAAAAGGTCTTAAAATAGAGGCAGAAATTACTGAAGATATTGACTGAGTTAAGTCAGCAATTAAAAATGGGGTGTTAAAAGGTTTTTCTATTTGATATAGAGTAAAAGATTGGGAGGAAAAAGGAAATGAAGAAGGAATATATTATGAAATAAAAGAAGTTGAATTGATGGAGATTTCTGTTGTATCAGTTCCAGCAAACCCATTTACTCTTATTAAAAGCTTAGAGGATAGTTTTGAAGAGATTAAAGAAAAAGATTCTGAATGAGAAGATCCTGAAAATGAAGAAGAGGAAAATAATGAAAATAAAAAATCAGAAGAAGAAGAAGAACAAGAAGAAGATAATGAAGATACAACAACTGAAACTTGAAGCGAGTGAGCTGAAAAAGATGGTGAAAACCCATCTATCGAACCAGATAGCGAACCGCAGGAAGAGTGAAAAGAGTTGAGAGATATGTCTATGAAAATGATGCTTAAACAATTAGAGGTAAATACTTCTGAAATGAAAGCAGAGTTGGAAAAGGATCTATCTGAAAAAATGCATAAATCTTTATGAGATAATGCAGAATCTATTAAAAGTTCTTTATTAGAAGAGGTAAATAATAAGTTTACTGAATATAGTAAAGGACAGCTTGAGGCAATAACTATTCTTGTTGATAGTATGAAATCGTTAGATGAAGAGTTTGAAGAGATGTTTACACTTATTAAAACTCTCAGAAATACAAAATGATACAATTACGAGAAACCAGTTAAAGTTGCAAGTAAAAAACAAGATAAATTAAGTAAGGCGTTAAGTCTTGCAAAGAATAATATTTAATATTTTTACAAATGGACAAGAAAAACTTTTTAGAAGTTCTAGGCGAAGCTAAAACTCTTGAGTTTGGGGCTGCGAGAATTGAAGACATTAAAAATGAAATTAAACAATTCCAAGACGCACTAGACACAAAAGCAAATGAAGTAGTACATACTACTAATACAGGTGCATGAGAAGAACTTATTCCTACAAATGTTCTTAATCCTGAAATCCTTGATTTGATTCCTCAATATTCAATGTTATTGCCAAAACTTCCATGAAATCATGGTACAAATATGGCAATCTCTGAAAAAGTTGCACTTGTTGGTGAGGCTTCAATATTTGAAGGTAATTCTGAATGGACAACAGGTTCAGCTTATCCAGCAGATCCTACAGCTCCAAATATATCTACAGGTAGTATTACAATTTCTCAAGGGCAATTTAAACTTGATGTTGCTATTTCAAGAAGAGAACTTAACTACTCAATCGGTCAATTAGAAAGTACAGTAAGAGACAGACTTAATAGATCAGCTGCAAGAACTATTGATGCAGTTATTATCAATGGTGACAGTGCTACATCAGGAAATGTAAACTTTGATGGTGGTACTCCTGCTGCTACTTCTTACTACTTAGAAGTAGATTGAGGTATTAGAGAAGTTGCTATTTCTGATTCAAATACTCATAATGTAGGAACTCTTGATGATCAAGACTTCTTAGATATGTTAGATCTAGTTGGAGACTATGCAGCAGAAATTGGTAATCTATTATTTATTCTTCCAAGAAATGTATATAACAAAGCTCTTGGATTGACTAATCTTAAAACTTACGACAAAGCTGAAAATCAAGCTACTATTCTTTCAGGAATCTTAGCAAACATTTACGGTGTTGATATGCTAGTTCATAGAGATATGCCAGCATTAGCACAGGCGACAGGTAAAGTTTCAAATACAGGTGGATCAAATACAGTAGGGCAATTTGCTCTTATCTATAAACCAGCAGTTCAGTATGGTTATGGTCAAGTAGTTGATATTGAACTTACTAGAGTTGCAGGTAAAGGTATTATGCTTACTGCTACATTTGAATTTGGTTTTGCTATCGCTTACGAAGATGCAGGACTTGATAAAACAGTAGCACTTTGAATAAACGTAACAGTTTAATAGTATGGAGGAGTTTATCTCTTCCATATCATTTAGATTTTTACATTTTAATATAATATTATGTCTAATTTAACAGTAAAATATATAGGTAAAGAACCAACTTTGGTTAGATCTTTTTGAGTTAAAAAAGAAGTAAAGAAATGAGATACTATTGAAGTTACAGAAAGAGAATATAATAACTTAAGAGGTTCTTATAAAGGATTATTTGAATTTGGTAAATCTGAAGATAAAAAAAAGGATGAGTGAAAAAAAGTTGCTCAAAAGAAACTTGATAAAGAAGAAGTTAAAAAAGAATATAAAGAATTAGATGATGGTACTGTAAAAGAAGAAGTTAAATAGTTACTAATATATATAAAACATGGCATACATTACAACAGAAGAAATAAATACATTTCTAGGTACTTCATGAGAAGACACTTTAATTGATGCTTTAATATTAGATGCTACTGATTTAATCGATTCTTTATTTCATGTTGATAGTTTTGAAGAGTGAACTAGGACAGATGAGGTAAAGTATAACTATAAAGATCAAGAATATTGTTTAAAGAACTATCCTGTTTCTGAAGTACTTCAGGTAAATGATATTAATTACACATGAACCATTAATGATGACTATAAAATAGTAAGAGATAGGCAAGTTATATTTAGAACTAATTTATCAACTTATATAGTTCCATTAAAGTTTGAGTTTTTTAATATACAATATACTGCTTGATATGCTACAATACCTCAATGGATTAAAACAATGATGAAGTACATAGTATGATGAATGTATAATGATAGAAAGACTATATGAATTACAGAATATAGTTTATGAGATGAAAGAATAAGATTCAGAGATAAAAGAGAAGCAGAAACAGTAAAAAAACTATTTAATACTCATAAAAAACTAATATTATGATTTTAAATAAAGATACAATTACAGTATATAGGCAGGAGGCTTGAGGAGATGGTATAACATCTTATAACGCAACTCCTGTTTTTACTTGACTTGGTAAATTACAACCAGCTTCTGATATTATAGAATGATCTTTTGATTGAATGAGTGCTTTTCATGTATATAATATATATACGGAGTATATGGGCATACAAATATGAGATAAAATAGATGTTGGTTGAGAATCTTATTATGTAAAGTGAGTTGAATACTTTACTTGAATATTAAGAGATCATACAAAAGCTCTAGTGAATACCGAATATGATAATTAATTTTTTAAAATTCTATTATGAATAATACACAAGTTTTTACAGGCATTACAGCAGCAAGTGGTACTTCTGATGTATTTGATTACTCAGTTGCTGAGTTTGGTAATATAGAATCTGCTTTATCTGTTACAGCAGTATCTTGAACTGCTCCAACTTTAGACATTGATGTTGAAGTATCTTATGATAAATTGACTTGGTTTACTGCTGCAAGCTTTACGCAAGCAACATGAGTAACTAAAGAGATATTAAATGTTAATAAAAGAGCAAAGTTTGTAAGATATAGCTATACAATTTGAGGTACTGCAACACCTACTTTTTCTTTTACAATATTTACTATAACTAAAGATGCTTAGTTTTAAGTATAAAATAGATGCAAGACTAGATGATATAGATATAAATGAAGCTATACAGAAGAGTTTATTACAATCATGATACTTAGTATCAACAAGTGCTAAAAAGAATGCCCCATATAGAACATGAAATTTAAGAAGAAGTATAAATCCTGATTTTACTGAAGTAAGACACAGAAAGGTAATAGTATGAAGTAATGCGAAGTATGCGAGGATTCAGGAGCTATGAGGACGTATCACTCCAAAAAGATCCAGTTATCTTACTTGGAGATCAAAGTGAAGGTGGTATAGGGCAAAGGAAGTAAATATTAAAGGGAAGTTCTATATGCTTAATGCTTTAAAAGAAAATAAAAATAGAATATATAATACTTTTTTAAAGAATATAAAAAATGAGCTTTAAAGAGATATGAGATGCTTTACATACGAAGCTACTTGAACTTAAAGTTGATACTCAGAAAGTATACGAGGTTTATAACTACGAGTTAAAAACTACAGAACACTATCCTTATGTATCTATTACTCCAACAGATCTAGTTGAAGAGGTTTTGGATCAATTACAAAACCAAACAACATACAGCTTTACTATAAGAATTGTTGATAGAAATAAAAATATTGTTACTATGGAGAATAGAATGAGAATTATAGCGGATCAAGCATTAGTTAAATTAAGAGAGATGTGACATAATATTACTTTAAGTGATTGAACAACAGTAAGATTAGATTGGAATGCTAATTGGGCTTGGACTGATGAGCAAGAACCTGAGAGAGTGTTTAATATTATATTTTCATGATTTACAGTAAAGGACTTATAGTAAACTATATATAATTTGATTTTTATTTAAAATCATTATTATAGAATTGTTATTACTAAAATAATGTTATGAAAAGAGATAAGAAGATAGTAGAGGCTACTATAAAAGAACAAGTTAAATTACAAGAATTCTTTTTTCCAAGTGTTTGAGTAACAATTAAGGCTGAAACACTTGAAGAAGCAAAAGAAAAACTTAAAAATATTTCTTAATTTATATTCCCATGAGCAATGAAGCAATCGGTAGATTAGTAAAGATAGGTCTTTGAAAAGAATCTACTCCATGAACAGGTGTTACTCCTACAGTTTGGATACCACTTACTGCAGCTCCTAATATTACACAAAGAGTTACAAAATACGAAGATGAAAGTGGTATAGGTAGAATTGAAACTTTGTGTGATAAGTTTGTAGTAAAAAAGATGTCTGAAACAACTATGACATGACTTGCAAGAGCTACAAGCTTTTGACATGTTTTACTTGGTACTTTTGGTACTGTTACATCTCCATCTTTAGTTGAAACAGGTGTTTATAAACATGATTTTAGCGTAAAGAATGATAATGCTCATCCTAGTTATACTCTTGTTACAGAAAATGAGGTATGACAAGAAGAAAGTACATATAACTTATTTAACTCTTTAGAGGTTGTTGCTGAGGTTGAGAATCCTATTATATTTACTGCATCAACAATGGGAAAAGCTCCATGATCTACTAGTGGAGAAACTGTATCTTACACAAAGGAAGAACCATTTAAGGTGTCATGAATGGTAATTAAATTTGCTGATGATATTACAGGTCTTGCATGAGCCAGTGAAACTAAAGTAAAATCATTTAATTTTAGTATTGAAAAGAATGTTATTGATATTACTGAGAATGGAAGTCTTGAGCCAACAAGTTTTCATAATCAAAATATTACAGTTACATGAGATATGGAATTAGTATATAGAGATAATACTTTTCAAGGTTATGATTTGAATGGTACTACAAAAGCTGCAGACATGACAATTACAGGTACAACACTCATTGGAGCAACTGAATATAATAAGTTAAACTTTCAATTTGCTCAAATTACATTTGATGAATGGGAAAGAAGTGATGATAACAATGGTATTGTTACTCAAACTATGTGATTTACTGCAACATTTTCTATTTCAGACACATCAATGATTACAGCTTCACTTACTAATAATCAGAGCGGTCAATATTAATTTGATCTAATATAAATTATAAATATAATATATTAGCTTGTAGTTAAATAGATTGCATATTTTAGAAAAGTTATAAATAGGTCTACAAGCAATCTATCCTATTTGTAGCTTTTTTTAAATATAAAGTTATGGAAATTTGGAAAGACATACCTTGATTTAAAAAATATCAAGCAAGTAATTTATGAAATGTAAGAAGTATTTATTATAAAAATCAATATGGCATTATTTATAAAGAAAAAATATTAACAAAACAATTAACTAATGATTGATATCATAGAGTGAGACTTTATAAAGAAAATTGATACAAACAAATGACAGTACATAGAATTATTATGTTAACTTTTAATTGAGAAAGTAACTGATTAGAAGTTAATCATAAAAATTGAATTAAGACAGATAATAAAGTTGAAAATTTAGAATATTGTACTAGAAGTGAGAATATAAGACATAGACATAATGAATTATGATTTAAGAATAATTTTCAGACTAATCATACAAAACCAAATAAATGAAAATTATGAATTTTAAATAAATCTAGTAAAAAAGTAAAACAATTAGACTTAAAGTGAAATATAATTAAAATATGGGATTGTATGACAGATATTCAAAGAGAATTAAAAATTTTTTCAGGTAATATAAGTAAAGTATGTAATTGAAATAGGAGAAGTGCATGAGGTTATGTATGGGAATACTTTATTTAATATCAACGGGCTACTTATGTTTCAACTTGTTTTCATATTTAGCCCTGATTTAAAAACAAGTTATTTATGTATTAAAAACAAGTTATGCAATACAAAGTAAACAATGATCTTATATTAGAGATCAAGGATTTTAAGTCATACTGAGTAACAAAAGCAGTTAAGCTTGCAATGTTATCAGGTATTACTGTTAAAGACTGAGAAGCTCCTGAAGTTCCAGCAGAGAATGCTATTAAGGCTGAGGAAGCTTTAATATATTCAATGACAAATATAACAGAAGATCAGTTAAATAATCTCAGGGATGAAGAGTATAATTTATTATTATCAAAGATTAATGAAATAGCAACTGTCCCCAAGAGTGACTCTTGAGAAAAATAGAGACAAATATCAAATGAAATTGAACACTTACTCAAGAGTATAGAGACTATTTATTAATAAAAGAATTATATCACTGTCCACCATTAGAACTTGATAAACAGGACGATTATATATTAAATTTACACTTTAATATAATGATGATGGAGAGAAAAGAAGAAAGACTTAGACAAAAGAGAGCAGAACAAAAAAGCAAGATTAAGTAGTTTTGCTTTTTTTTATTTATTACTATAATAAAATTAATAACATATAACTTATTAATATGGCTGACAGATCAATTGACATCATTATACAAGCTCAGGATCAAGCCACCAAAGCTATAAAATGAGTTCAAAAGCAATTGAAGTGAGTAGCAAAGGAAACAAAATCAATAAGTAAGAACCTTTGAGACACATTTAAAAAACATCAACAGACAATAAAGAATTTTTGAATTGCTGCAGTTTGAGCAACTACTGCTTTATGAGTAATGGGAAAACAATTCTTGGATTTATGAACACAAATAGAGCTTACCCAAAAGAAAGCTAATGTGGTATTTTGAGAATATATTGATGATATAAACAAGGTAGCAGACGAAACAGCAAGTGCAATGGGTTTGAGTAAAAATGAATTTATATGAGTTGCAGCGTGAATACAAGACCTACTTATACCTATGGGATTTGCAAGAGATGAAGCAACAAAATTGACAACAGAAACAGTAAGTCTTGCGTGAGCTTTGAGTGAATGGAGTTGAGGAGCGAGAACGGCTGCAGAAGTTTGAGAAATATTAGCAAAAGCGTATTTATGAGAAACAGATTCTCTTGTATGATTATGAGTTAAATTGTCAGCGAATGAAATAGAAACTAGAATATTAACAAATGCAAAAAAAGGATTAACAGGGGCAACAGAGGAACAAAGTAAAGCTATTGCAATACAGCAATTAATATTTGAAAAGTCTACTGATGCTCAAAAAGCATATGAAGAGTGAGGATGAAGTTTAGCAAGACAACAAGCTGAAATGACAGCAAAAATAAAAGATGCTAGAGATGCTATAGCTATTGCATTAATTCCTGCATTTAATGAATTACTTACAAATCTTCAACCAATTATTGAAAACGTTGCTCAAAGTACATCTGAGTGGTTTAAAAATAAAGAGAACGTTGATAGTGTTGTAGAATCTGTAAAAACTACTATAGATGTTTTAAAAACTATTTGAAGCGTTATATCATTTCTTATATGATTCTTAAAAAGCATGTGAGAGATGTTTGGTTTTGTTGCTGCAGAGGTAGTAATATTTAGTTGGAAAGTATGAGAAGAGTTTGAAAAAATTAAAAATACAATAATTTCAGTATGGAATGCTGTAAAAGAAACTACTATATGAGTCTTTTCAAGTATGAAAGAGACTGTTGTTTGAACTATAGAGGAAGTTATTGCCTTTGCTACTGCAGCAATAGATAAGCTAAAAAAAGCATTTGATACTATAATTTCTGTTAAAAATAAAATATCATCGGCTGTTTCTTCTGCTGCAAGCTCTGTTACATCAGCTATTTCATGAGCAAGAGCAAATGGATGACCAGTAGAGGCAGGAAAAAGTTTTGTAGTATGAGAAAGGTGACCTGAGTTATTTACTCCTTGAGTTTCTTGATCAATTACTCCTTCAAATCAAATGAGTTCAAGTCCTACTATTAATATAAATATGTGAGGTGTTGTAGTTAAGTGAGAGGCTGATGAGCAAAGGTTGGCAGAGAAAATAAAAGATGCTTTAATAAATGAGGCAAGACTATTTAATATATGAATATCGTAATATGTTTAATCAATACCAATATAATAACTCTGTATTTAATCAAGTGATTAATGTAACAAATACTATACCTCAGGATGATATAGTATATAATAATTATTGATTGCAGAACAGTACAGTAGTTACATCTTTTGCAGATTACGATAACTGACCTTCAATTCAAAATGATTTTTTTAATAGACCAAGAACAGATTGAGGATGAGAGTTAAATTACTTCTTTAGAGAAAGAGTAATTACTTTAAAGTGAACTATTAAGTCTACAACATCAGAAAGTCTTATACAGGAAATAGATAGGTTTAAAAAAGCTTTATGAGTAAATCAACAAAACCTAGATATAAAAATAAATTGAGTAATTAGAAGAGCAAAAGCAAGCGTTATAAATTTTGATACTTTATTTAGAAAAGAAAACTATCATATTACATTTATTCCTTTTGAGGTTCAGTTTAGAGTTATAAAACCTTTCTTTGCTGAAATAACTAGGCAAATACAAAGTTTTACGTGATTGACAGCAGACTTAACAGAAGAAATGATAAACGGATGAAGTATAACTACAAACCCAGTTGTATTGATTACTTTTACTGCTGCAACAAGTGTTACACAGATAAGCTTTACAGCTAATAGTAAAACTATTACAATAAGTGAGACTATAAATACAAATGATGTTGTTAAAATAGATTGTGACGCAAAAACAGTAACTATAAACGATGTAACAAAAGATTACAGTTGAGTATTCCCTGAATTTGTAGTTTGATGAAATAGTTATACAATAGATATTGATGGAACATTTACATATGATATAACTACTTACTTTTTTAACCAATATATATAATGGCTTTTATTAAATTTAACATTGCAGACAATGCATCTGCTCAGTTGGATGCTTGAATAAGTGCAAGTACGACAACTATAGTATTAAAGACATGAGAGGGGAGTTCTTTTCCTGCTTGAAATTTTATTGGTACACTTGTTCAATATACAACTCCTAGTGATCCTACAACTCCTGTGGCAAAAAGAGAGAAGGTACTATGTAGTGAAAGGTCTACAGATACCCTTACAGTAACAAGAGGTTATGATTGAGATACATGAACCACATTTGATGCTGATGATTACTTTTATTTGAATGTTACAAGTAAAGTAATAGAGGATATACAAGATGAAGTTACTAGGCTTGAATCAGATAAGCTTGATGCAGCATGAGCATTAAGAACTTGACTTACAGGAGATAGATTAATTTATACAGATTCTAGTGGGAATGAAATAGAATTAGCTTTATGAAGTGCAAACGAATACTTAAAAGTAAATGGTGCATGAACTGCTTTAGAGTTCTGAGTTCCTCCTCTTGATATTGATTGACAAACACAAGAAAACGGAGCGTTGCAAGCCGCAGATCAAATAGTATTTTATGATAACTCTGCTCTTGCAAACAGAAAGAGAAATGCAAAGGCAAGTACTACAGTTGAGTGACTTATGGAGATTGCAACAGATAGTGAGGTTGTGGCAAGAACAGATACAGAAAGAGCTGTTACTCCTGCTTGATTAACTGCATGACTTAAAGACCAAGTTCAAACTTTAGCATCTAAAAGTTTATGATCTAATATTCAAGCAACCGAGAATGGTTTTGTTCATTGATATACAACTAGAGCTTCTTGAACATGAGATTTATGAGCATTAGTATATTCAGATGCATCGACTACTCCTAGTACTTTAATTTATGCAAATTCTCTTGATTCTTGAAGTTGAGATTATGCTTGATTCTGTGTTCCTATAAAAAAAGGTAATTACTATAGAGTAGATTGAGTATGACATACATGATCTGCTGTATACTTTACTCCATTAAGTTAAGCTCATGAGAAAATACCAGTATAAAGTATATGATAAAACGAAAGCCACATTAAAAAGTACAATAAACCCTGAGATCATAATAAATGAGATTAGATTTACTGAAATAATTAATGGCTGACAATGACAACTGGTAGTAAAATTAAGCCTACCATTAACTGATACAACCTTTTTGCAATGAGATATATTGGAGGTATCAGTTTTTGATGATGATAGTGATACATGAACTGTTCTTTATACTGGTTTTATAGAAGAAATAAATAAACTAGCTACTGAAAGAGATGAGATAGAATTGAGAGTAAATGGAATATTTTCTTTCTTTTCAAGAATATTATATGAAGAATCTTCAAACTATACTTTAACAAAGTCATGAGATCCAAAAACTATCATAGATGCTATGGTAGATTTTTTCAATACTAAATACAACCTATTGACAAAGAATACTGATACATTTTGAACATCTGTAAGCTATGACTTTGATTATACAAGTATTTTTACTTGAATGAAAGATATAATTGATCTTGCAGAGAATTACTTTTGGTATTTATGATCAGATTATGAGGTTAAGTTTAAACCTCTACCATCAACAACAAGAAATATATTTACATATGAAAGGGATATAATAAGTCTTGATATAGATGAAGATGCATTAAATATAGTAAATCAATTGCATTTAGAATACAAAACTTGAACCAAGACATATTCTGATGCAACAAGTATATCAACATACTGATTAAGGGAGAAATATATCACAAACACTAAAATAGCAAATGTTACAAGTGCTGATGAGTTTTGAGCAAAGTATATATCTGATTTTAAAGATCCAAAGAAGAAGATAGTAATGGAGATTAATGCTGAGTATGCATATCAAAGATTTTTACTTGTAGATGATCTTACAGATCAAGTGAATGACTATACTCAAACAATAGACAATTTATTTGAAACTGTGGATATTGAAAGTGTACAACCTGGAGAGTGTTGTAAAATAAATAATATAGAATTCACTCTTCCTAGTAATTTACTTATCAGTAAAAAAGAATATACTCCAGATAAAATAAAACTCTATTTAGAAAGATTTGAAAACTTTATTTGATTAATTAAAGAATAGTATGTGAGCTTATACTCCTATTGGATGAACAGACGTGGCAAAAGATGCATTACTTACAACAGTAAACAATAATTTTGATCTTGTTGAAGGTAAAAAATGATCAGATTTACCATCTGCAACAACAACAGATTTATCAACTATAGATGGTACTTTCGCATTTGTTACAGGAACAACAACTATAACTTGATTATGAACCTTAAAAGCAGGTATTTCAAGACAAGTTAAATTTACCTGAATACTTACTCTTACACATAATGCAACAAGTTTAATATTACCATGATGAGCAAATATTACTACTGCTGCAAATGATATAGCTGAGTTTATAAGTTTATGATCTTGAAACTGGTTGTGTACTAAATATACAAGAGCTGATTGAACTCCTTTATCAGGATGATGAGGTTGAGGATGAGCAATACTTTCATGAGTTATAGCATGAACACAAACTACATGAGTAGTATTAACAATTCCAGTAAATCAAACAATAAGTGCAACTACATTTAGAATAAGTTTATGAGTACAACCGAGTTGAAGTAATTTTACAGTGACTTTATCTAAAAATGGTGTTACTGAATGTACGGCTACAATAACAACAGTACAAAGCGCTACAAATGGACTTTATCAAGATACTGAGACTGTGTTTACTAGCGGTTCATATATCTGAGGAGACGTTTTAGAGGTAGAAATAACAGGTATTTGAAGTACGGTAGCATGAAGTGATTTTACATTTAATTTAACATAGAATTATGGAATTATTAAATAATCCTACATTTTTTGATAGAACAAATCTTCAACATGAATGGTTACTTGATTGAGATTGAGTTGATACAGAAGGAAGTATAAATTTAACAGCCACTAATATCACTTATAACACCGCTCCTTTTTGATATGTAAGTGAAATATCAACATTTAATGGAAGTTCAAGTTCTTTTGCTAATACAACAGCACAATCTATTTGAGTTGCAAATGCGTTTACGGTTTCTACTTGGGTTGATTTTACAACTACATGAACTTTTGATAATATAACATATATCACTCCAGATATAAGTAGTCCAAGAACATCAGCAATATATACATATAAAGATAATGCTGAAAAATTTACAATCAGATTATATAATTCTTCTTGAACAGAATTTAAGAGATATATCACTGGTTCAAATGTTGCGTGAAAAACACATTTAGTATTTACTTGGAATTGAACAAGTTTATTGATATATGTTGATGGAGTAGATGTAACATCAAGTGCTACAAAATCAATAGACAATGCTTGAACTATGACAGATAGTAATAGAAAAGTATATATTGGTTCAGATATGACAACATACCATGCTTGAGATATATGACTAGTTAGAGTATTTAGTACAGCATTATCACAATCCGAAATCAAAAATCTCTACCAAGAATGACTAAGAAGGTTTTGACCTACAAATCTTTTATTTAATAATACAGATTTTTCTAAATACTCTCTCGCTAACTTACGTGATTGATTAGTATTAGATATAAGTAAGGCTCAATATACTACAAATACTTATGCAGACCAGTCAGGGAATTGAAATACATGAACTGCTACAAATACAGTAGACACAGCCTTATGACTTAATAATACTATGCAATTAACTTCTTGAACATTGAGTTGGTCTAGCATTACATTTTCAACCTCTGCTTGTTGGGAGGAGGTTTCTTGAAAATGGGAACTACAAATAAATCCAGCATATATTACATCTACTTGAATTGCAAGTACAACAAAAAAAATAGCAAATATAATGTTGTGGAATAGAGTATTAAGCTCTATAGAAGAAAAACAATTATTTTATGCGTCTTTTATTTGATAATTATTATATTATCTATATAATAAGTACTATTAGTTACTATTATATAATAATATGATTTGAAAAATATATTGAAAATTAGAAATAATTGATGTGTTACCTAGTAAAGAACAATATTGAAAAAAATGGAGAATGTTTAAAGTTAAATGTGAGTGTTGAGAAATAAAAGAAATAAAGGCTATAAGACTAAATTCTTGAACAAAAAGCTGTTGATGTTTACAAATAGAAAAAAGTAAACAAAGAAAGAAACATTGAATGGTTAATACTAGGTTTTATAGGATATGGTCTTGAATTAAAGCTAGATGTGAAAAAGAAAAAGCAAGTTGATATAAAAACTATTGATGAAGATGAATAAAGTGTGAATGGAATAGTTTTGAAGAATTTTATAAAGACATGTATAATACATATAAAGATAATTTAACTATTGATAGAATTGATAATAATTGAAATTATAGTAAAGAAAATTGTAGGTGGGTAACATTACAAAAACAATTGGATAATAGGAGAAATACTATTAGAATAGAATATAAATGAGAAAAGTTAATGATAAAAGAATGGAGTAAAAAATTATGAATTTCTAAACATACTATTATTGCAAGAATGAATAATAAGAATTTAACAATTGAACAAATATTGTTTAAATGACACTTAAAAAGATTTAATTTTCTAACTAATTAATTATGAGCAAAATATATTTTAAATATCTACCGATTAATTTAGATGTTCGCTGATACTATTTTCCGAACCACCAAATAAAAGTACCTTTACTTGAATGAAAAGCTACAATAAATGATGAGAGTAATTATCCATTAAAAAGTCCAAATACTATTTATGAATATGGATTTATAGATATAATAGACACAACAGTACAGTCTGATGTACAAGACTTAATTAGTACATTAGGAATAGCGGTTTGAATGAAAGAAATCACTGCGGAAGAAATGAGAGGAGCTTTAGATGAAAATTGATATGTACATGACGGAAATTATAACTATACTATAAGAGAGGAGATTACTTGAATGGGAGAAGAAAATGCTCCTGCAGTTACACTGGCGATAATTTAGCTTTTAAAGATAATTTGTGAAAGAGATAACTAAAGACTTTATAAAAGCAACGTATGATATTTTTAGCGTATGAATAATAGGAATATTCTCTGGAGCAAGTTACTATTTCTATCAAGTGAGTAAATGAGAACATTTTGCAAAAGGAAAATTTCTAATAAGTTTATTATTAGCGTTCTGGGTAGCGTGGTTAGTATGAGGATTTATACCGATTGAATTAGCATATAGAGATTGACTAATATGAATATGTGCGTTTTCAGCACAAAGCATACTTCCATTGATAGTAAAAGTATGACCTAAAATATTTAATAAGTTTTTGAAATAATGTTACCTTGTGAAATTACAGTAGTAGTGATTATATGAATACTAACATTTATTAATTTAATAATAGGTATTCAATATATGATTGTTTTACATAGAGATATTGTAAAATGAGTATATATTTATGGAGAAAAAATACACTCTCAAAAACATTTTGCTATTATATGAATATTATTAATACTTTCTTTTCTAATGTTCTATAACACATTTACTAGTGATTATATAAGCGAAACGTTTCTTGAACATTTAATATACAATTTAGCGTGTATGTTTATTGTGTTCCCGCATATTTTTGAAGAAAAATAATATGAAAAAAATAAGAATTGCATTTTACAAATGAAAAAAAACGCCTTTTAGTAAATTGATTGCATGGAAACAATCAAGAAAGTTTGATAAAGAATATTCACAGTATACACATTGTGAACTTGTTTTTTGAGAGTTGAGTATAAGTAGTTCTGAATATGATTGAGGAGTGAGAGTAAAACATATACATTATAAAAAAGATAACTGGGATTTTATTCAAATACAACTTAATAATAATGACTACAAAAAAGTATTGGATTTTAGTTTATCTAATTTATGAAGCAAATACAATTGGACAGGTATATTTTTTGCCCAGGTATTCAATTGGAATTTAAAAGGTAATAATCAACGGTTCTGTAGTGAATATGTATGTGAGGCATTACAACAAGCAAAATTACTATGTGGTGTATCAGCATTATTTGTTGAACCTGCCGAGTTATATTTTAGACTGAAAAATAAATAGTTGTATTTTATGTAAAAATGATTATACTATTAACACTTTATTTATTAAAAACAAGTTATGATATCTATAAGTAATGATGTATTTCAAAGTAAGTTTATGTCAATTCAAAAGCTGTCTAATAAAGAACTTCCTTTACATATATCAAGACAACTTTTACACTCAGTTAAAGAGTTAAGAAAATGACAAGAAGAGTTTGAAATTAGAAGAAGAGAGTTAGCAAAGAAATATGCTACTATTGATAAAAAAGGGAAACCAAAACTAAAAGAAGGTAAATATATATTTACTAAAGATAATGAAGCAAAATTTTTAAAAGATCATGCAACTCTATTAAAAGAAGAGAGAGAATATGACATTGAATTGATTAAGTTGCCTGAAGACTTTAAAATATCTGCAGCGGATCTTTTACAATTATGATGAATAGTAATAGAGCTTTAATAGCTCTTTTATTTTATAAAAACATATTATGCATAAAATGAGAATTCCTTTATATACGCAATCTCGCAATTCCTGTGCTGTAGAGACATGCTTCAATATATTGAGGTCTAAATATTGAATACTATTTAATGATCTACAAAGAGAGTATTGTAAAAAAGAAGCAGCAGAAGATTGAATATGGAGTGAAGAAAGTTGAACAGTTTTTAGATTTTTTTATAACTGGTTTACTGGTTATATGTATAAGAATTATAATATAGAACTTGATGTCACAACTTACACAATACCTAGTGATGACTTTAATAGAGCTTTTGAAAGGTGAGAAGGTTATTGAATTTGATTATTGTATGCATGAAAATGGTATAAGGAAGTAAGAGAAGATTGAGAAATTACTTTAAAAGAAATACAGAATACAAAAAAAGAAGATTATAAATACTACTGACATAATCTATTTTGGAAAAAGTGATATATTGTAGCAATACTATGAAGTATATCATATCAAGACAAAATAATTAAATTATCTAAAGATGCACTTGTAGCATGAATTGAAAAATGATTATTTTATCCAACAGCTAGAAGTTTTAGAATAACAGATAATTTATTAGAGTATTATTTAATAGAGTTGAATAAATGATCTGTATTTAATGAAATAGAAACTATGGATCAGGATCACCAAGATGCAATACACAAAGCTATTAAGTTAAGATGAATATATAGAAAGATATAATCCCCAATTATAAGGGGATTTTTTATTATATAAATACTATTAGTAAAAAACATTTTACAAATAAATATATATGAATATAATATTCTTGTAAGTTAAATAATTTTAGTGACCTTATTATATAAGAACTATAAAATTTTAAGAATACAGCATTTATTTTATAATAATATTATTATGGCAGTATTTTGGTTTATGGTATCATTTGTTTTATTTATTTTGCTTCTTTCTTCTTCTACTTTATATGTAAAAGAGAAAGACAAGAATATTAAATGATCTATTGATTTATGAAAAAGAAAGGATAATAAGAATAACAATTTCAGTAAGCCTGAAACATTTTATAAAAAAAGGATTAATGAGTTAAAAGAATTAGTTAAAAGTAATATATGTAAGGCAAATTACTACCAGCAAGAGATGTATAAACAAAATTATAATATTAGATATAATAAGAAATGGGCAATGATAAGAAGGCTTGTAATATGGGAAATAGTAAAAAAATACAACATTCCTGAAAAAGAAGTGCTAAAAATAATAAAAAAACTTGAGGAATGATATAAATGATATAAAGAAGATCTAAAAAATGTTAAATAAAAATAATAAATTAATGTTATTACTATTGGCCTATAATGGGGAAAACTTTGAGGATATAGATAAATTCTTAAATAAAGAATGTAAAAAGATAGTTAGAAATTTGACAAAAGTTAAATAAACATGTTATGATATATATGTGATCGAGAGATTACATTAATTTATAACATAATAACTATATTATGAAAACACAAATAAAAGTATCAGTGAGGAAATGAAAATTAACTCAGGCAGAGTTAGATAGGGCAGTAAGAAATGGTGCATTGAATATGTCAGGGAGAAAAACTACGGCATATAAAATATATTGGGGTACATTTTTAAGTATAAGCACATTTATATATCTTGTACTACTTATGATACAATGAGGCACTTCAAATGCGTTAGAAGCTAATTATACATCAAATAACGCTATGTTTGTTGAGAGAATGGAAGAAGTAATTGAAAAAGAAGATGTGACGCAACAAGATATAGATGAATTGATTGAATTACTTGCTCCAGAGGAAGTTGATGAAAGTATAATGCCAACAGAAGATTGAGACAAAAAAATGATAGAAGAATTTAATAATGAGGTTCTTCCTTCACAATTCCAAGAAAAAAATAGATATGTGGATAAGGCAATAGAAATATTAACATCTTTTGAATGATTTAGAACAGAAGCATATTGTGACAATCTTATTTATAAAAATAATCAATATGTGAGATATTGTCCAACCTGAAAAGAAAGATATTCTATTTGATATGGTACTAAAAGTTATCCATGAGAAAAAATCACATACAATGAATGAGTTTCAAGAATGAGAGCAGATATATTAAAAAGAGATGACCTAAAGGATTTAACTTGTTATACTGATAATCAAAAAGCAGCTATACTTGATTTCTATTATAATGCTTGAAAGTATAAGAAACATAATATTACATGAATATATTTTGTAAATTATGTAAAAGAATGTAACAAGGAAGTTATTAAATGATTTTTAAACCCTGATAACTACCAAAGTAAGTGACTGAAAAAAAGAAGAAAAGCTGAGTATGATTTATTTACATGATAATATAATATGGATATTGAACTAACGAGACATGCAATATCTCAAACTTTTAATAGAACAAATGTAAAAGATTATAAAAATGCAAAAAGATACTTAAGATGTATTTTTACATGTATGTTAAATAAAGATGAATGGAAATGAAGAAAAATAAAAAAGAAGCCTTCAACAAATAATACTTTTATTTTAACAGATTGAAAACATAAAATAGTATATAAAGTAATATGACCTGCATGCTATCTTATTATTACATATGTTAAAAAAACTGATCGGGATAATACTGAGAGAATTTTCTATAAAATATTTTGACGAAGAGGAAAATAAAATATAATGTAATCACTCCCCAAAAAGCTCCCACAAGGAAAGCGTTCCCTCTTAATTGAGGGTGGGGAGACCACTGATAAAGGAGGTGTCCCTATCTCCCATAAGACATAGAGCTTATGCGGTAATGATTACAGTTTCTTCCCACCCCAACTTGCCCCTAGAAATAGGGGCTTTTTTCTTGACAAATAATAAATATCAATTATATTTGCGAACTCCTAAAAAACATTTGAAAATATACCTATTTTACATATAATCATATGCAGGTATAGTCTTAAAGAGGTTTAGGATTTGAAGAATTGTTTTAGAGCAGGGTGACTATACCTAAACCCGCCCTGCTTTGAAACAATTTTTTTAATACAAAAAATATGGAACATCAAATAATAAGGATACCATATAAGTATTCAGAATTAATAAACACCATGGAAGATTGTGAGTGTTGAAAACTTATGAAAGCTTTATTTACCAAAGACAATAGTGAACTAGACTGACTAAGTCTAACCTATTACAATATAATTATAGTTGATATAAACAACTTAGAAAATATGGTAAAAAAGGGTCAAGAATGAGGTAAAAAATGATGAAGACCTAAGAAAGAAAAAACCCCAGGGGTTATAAAAGAAAAAACCCCCCCTTTATGAAATGAAAAACCCAAGATAAGTAAAGATAAGATAAATAAAGATAATATAAAAGAAAATAGTATAAAAGAAAAAAACGCAACTAAAGTTGCTACACTCGATTTAAAAAAAATAATAAGTGATTCTATTATTATTGAAGACTTTGTAAAACAATATAACAGTGACGAGGAATATATTAAAAAGCAGGTAATGGATTTTTATATGTACTGGAGTGAGAAGAAACCATGATGAAAGAAAGAGAGGTGGGAGATGCAGAAAACATTTGATGTTTCAAGGAGATTACATAAACGGGTTGCAAATAGTGCAGAATGGAGTAAGAATGCAAGCACTAAAAATAAAGGGATTATTATTTAATTTATAAAAGATGACTTGATTAAGTAAGAATGTGAGAACACACGTAGTTATATTTACAGATTGAAGGGAAATACAAATAACGAATGATCAGTATATTAACTTAAAGTTTAAACTTAAGGATAATAAATTCTCTGACCCATTAGTTATAAAAGATGCTGATTCTTGAGAAATACTATTTGACGGTAAGTGTTGAGCTATAAAGGAATTCAAACACAAG
>Ga0208019_1000321_pt1 | contig 26719 bp, 36 predicted proteins | sample CB_VirMetaG_5_FD_184540 | JGI IMG/M metagenome (GOLD analysis project Ga0208019, IMG submission 184540) | Freshwater to marine saline gradient viral communities from Chesapeake Bay - CB_1508_1D Viral MetaG (SPAdes) (version 4) | ecosystem: Environmental > Aquatic > Marine > Coastal | place: USA... | reverse complement strand
AAGGACTTCCCGGTCAGCAAGCAAGCGATCCTGAAGCGGGCCAAGAAAGAGGGCTGGTTGCCCGGTCCCGGAAAATGGTTACCGGCAACCAAGGCAACCGACACAGCGCAGCGCATCGCCAATCCGCAGAATCGGTCCGATCAATTGCTCGCCAGCTTTGGGAAGCGAACGCCGGAAAACATGGCGGAAGTGCTTGGAATGATTGAGGACGGCACGCCGAAATATGTGGCGTGTCACGCAATCGGGATCAGCGACGAAACCCTGAACGCTTGGCTCAAAGACGACGCGGACTTTCTGGCTCTGTATCAGAGGGCCGAAGCGGAATACCTGCAGGCCAATTTCAGCGCCACGAAGAAGGCAGCGAACCGTGGGGATCCCCGCGCCGCACAATGGAACATCAGCAAGCACCGCCTAACCCGCGAGGAATACGGAGACAAGGGTGGAGGCGGCAGCGGCATCACGGTGAACATCAACATTCCACGCGGCGATCCCGAGGATATATCCGGAGAGGTGATAGACCAATGATAGCCCGAATAGACGAGACACAGCGCCGCGTAAACGACACATCGAAATCCGAGGTCTTCGAAACCCCGAAAGCAAAGATCGAACGCTACGCTAAGAACCTGGCAGCCGAACTCGCCCAGGACGGCGCACAGGGCGCAATCGACAGCATCACCATCGAAATCGATCTGTATCCCGACGGCAGCACAGACATCGACTGGCGCACAGAGGGGGAGCGTAGCCTCGCGAAGGAATGCCCGCACTAATCAGCGTTACTGAGCGGCAGGCTATGGAAAGCACCGATCACACGTGGGACCGACTGACCTGCTACTTCACCAAATGCGGCCAGGGAATGGACCGGGTCACAGAGACACCAAACCCTGCCGAACCGACGTGATAGCCATTAGCCACAGAGTGCGGGGACACATCCTCAGGCGAATAGCAGACAAGGTTATGAGCGGGCAATAAGAAGGGGGAGGGCGAGAACACGCCAGCCCGTGTGACCGTGATATGTGCCGTGATATATCAGGCGTTAATATTCGCCATAATGCACATTATCGGCATTGATCCGCATAACCCATTGATAAATATAGCTTTTGGTGTTTGGGTCTGCTGAGAGAGCGCCCAAAGCAGGCCGCTATCTAGGACCGATATCCCAAATCCCGGCATTTTCCTGGCGACAGACTCATTTCAGACCCCCCCCCTTTGGGGTCATGGGGTGGTCGAATAGAGATAGGTTTTCGCTCATTTTACAGGCTTGTCCAAGGCTACCCCATGTGCACCGAAAATAGAAATTCCCCTCGAAGGTTGCCTCAAAACCGGCCCCTGTACCAACCTATAGGCGAAATCGGGTGCAAATCGACCTAGACTACGCTCCCCAGTCCCGTCAGGCGTTGCTTCATGGGACGGTGGCGAACCAGATATTCTATGGGGGTGCGGCTGGCGGGGGGAAGTCCCACGCTTTGAGGTGGGATGCGATAGCGTTCTGCCTGGAGAATCCGGGGTGCGATGCTTACCTGTTCCGGCGCACTCTTGGGGAATTGCAGGACAACCACATTCGGAAGATCCGGAACGAGATTCCCTCTGTGTTGGGGGAGTACAAGACGAACGAACAACGGTTCGTGTTCTACAACGGGGCTGGGATCAATTTCTGTTACTGTGAGAAAGAGCAGGACGTTCACCGGTACCAGGGTGCGGAGATGCACTGGCTGGGGGTGGATGAAGCCTCGCATTTGACCGAGTACCAGTTGACCTATCTTCGCGGTCGCGTGAGGTTGGGGAGTTGGGCGCCGAAGACGAAGTTGCTGCCGAGGATTGTCTTTGCGTCCAACCCTGGCGGTCCGGGGCATACGTTTTTAAAGAAGACCTTTATCGATGGGTCGGTGCCGGAGGTGTTGTTCCGGGACAAGACGATGGCCGATCCGAAGAACCCGGATGATCAGGGATGGTTGTCGGTCTTCATCCCGGCGAAGATGCGGGACAACAAATATCTGAGTTCGAATTACGCCGGGCAGTTTTCTGCGCTGCCTCCTGAGCTTGCGCGGGCTTTGACGGAGGGCGACTGGGACGCGGTTGTCGGTGCGGCTCTGCATAATCTATCGAGAGAGAAACACCAGTTGAGGCCGTTCGACCCGCCGAAGTGGTGGACGCGGTTCATGTGTATCGATTGGGGCACTGCCAAACCTTTTTCGGTGGGCTGGTATTGTGTCGCCGATCAGGACACGCACCTAGCGGCCAAAAACGGCTGGGACGGCGTCGATATTCCTGCCGGGGCGGTCATCCGATACCGGGAGTGGTACGGCTGGGACGGCAAAGCTGATAAAGGCAAGAGAATGCCGGCGGCGGTCGTGGCTCAGAAGATCCTCGAAAGAGAGGACGGCGAGGTCATCGATTACCGGGTTGGGGACACGGGAATGTGGGCTCAACACGACGGGCCATCTCCTCAGGAGAATATGTCCACTGCCACGGACGGGCGATTCCGGATGCGGCAATCGAAGAAGGACCGGAAGGCGATGTATGCCGAGATTCTGGCGAGGTTGTCGGGATCGGAAGACTATGGGGAGTCCGGCGAAGAAAGCCTCCCGATGTTCTACGTCACGGCGAATTGTGAACACTTCTGGCGCACCGTTCCGATGTTGGTCCTCGATGAGTTCGACCCGGACAAGGGCCCGAACTCAAAACAGGAAGACCATGTGTATGATGAAGTGGGATATGCGCTCCGGTCCCGCCCGTTCGTGACAACGCAGCGGGACAGAGAACACGAGAAATGGGAAACGGAGTATAAGCGATATGCCCGGAAGTCAGTCGATCCCTACGCTACTGTGTGAGGGGCGGCATGGGCTGGGGTGACGACATCATGCTGACCGCCGAAGCCCGCGCGGTCAAAAAGGCCCTGGGGGTGCCGGCGAAGGTTTGTTACTGGTCGCCCATATTTGACGGCAACAAAGACATCACGATGGGGCGGGGATTCCCGCTGGAAAACAAGCCTGGGAAGCGGCCCTACCATTTGGGGGCGGTGAAGGTCGGTGGGCACACGAAGGTAATCTTCAATCCCCACTACAAGGCTGTTCCCGGTCATATCCAGGTCGGGCCGGTCTCGCACGGGAAAATATTGATCGAGCCGAACTGCAAAAAAGACTTCTTCAAGGATAACAAGGACTGGGGTTTTGAGAAGTATCAGGCGGTGGTGGACCGGATGGACGCGGAGTTCCTGCAGGTCGGCGCCGAGGGGAAAGTTCTGGAGCGTGTGGAGTTCGTTCGCACCAAATCCTTCATGGACGCCTTGCCCTACCTTGCCGGGGCCAAGATGTATCTTGGACCGGAAGGAGGCTTACACCATGCGGCCGCGGCTCTCGGAATTCCGGGGGTGGTGATCTTTGGCGGCCTGACTCATCCGAGAACAACCGGATACGACATACATATCAACCTGCATTCATATGACGCGGGGTGCGGCCATATGTTCGACTGCGAGCATTGCAGGCGGGCGATGGATGCAATCAGCGTAGAGGAAGTCATTGAAGCCTGTCGCGCTGTACACTGACCACGACATCTCGCAGAGGGTATGCGAGGCATGGGGCGACAGAAAGCACGTAAGAGAAGGGCTGGATGCAAGAGACCCCATCGTCTACGGGGTTTTGAGGGGGTGTGGAGAGATTATCCGCCTCTGCGAAGCCCTGAACCGGGACTGGTGGCATATCGACAACGGCTACTTCCGGCCGGGCCACTTTGACGGATATTACCGGGTCACGCTGAACGGGTTCCAGGCGACCGAACCCTTTGAATGCCCACCCGACAGATTCGAGAAACTCGGAACAGTCATGGAGCCCTGGCGCAAGTTGGGGTCACACGTTCTGATCGTCCCCCCTTCACCGGGCAGGGCGGTTTGGTACGGCTTCCGCGGGGAAGATTGGGTGTCCTGCACCATCAACGACATTCGCCGTTCGACGGATCGCAAGATCGCGGTCAAGACGGGGCCGAAGGGCAACATGCAACAGGCTCTTGAGAATGCCTGGTGCGTGGTGACGTTCGATTCCCAATCCGCGACTCACGCCTTGAGAGAGGGGGTGCCTTGTATCGTTACCGGGGAGCATATCGCCGAAAGCGTAAGCTGGGATTTCCCCGACATCGAAAGCCCAAAGTGGCCTGAGCGAGACCCTTGGGCGCATTGGGTTGCCTACAATCAATTCACCCTTGACGAGATGAGGAGCGGTGAAGCGTGGAACCTGTTGAAATCGACGGCTGGTGGTATCCGGTAGACAACCACGTCACTCGTAGAAACGGCCCAGGGTCCAGATATGGACTGGTCAAGCCATATCTGTCCAAATTTGGGTGCGCCCTTGATTGCGGGGCTTACGTCGGCGGCTGGACGAAGGATCTTCTGAAGAATTTCGAGCATGTGTTCGCGGTCGAGATGGACCCGCTCAATGCCGAGTGCATCAAGAAAAACTGCCCGGATGCGAGCGTGATCTGCAAGGCCCTCTCGGACGGCTTTGCCGAGGTGAAATATCACGGCGACGAATACCCGGAAAGCCCGATCTACTGCGTTGGCAAGGGCGAAAAATCCCAGCAGTCGATCACAATCGACAGTCTGGGGCTGAATCCGAACTTCATCAAGCTGGACCTGCAGGGATACGAGACCTTCGCCCTCAAAGGGGCAGTGGAAACCCTGAAACGGTCCAAACCGACCCTGTTTTTCGAGCATGAGCACAAATGCTCGACCCGCTACGGGTTGGACGGCAGCGAATTGCCGGCCTTCCTAGAGGATCTGGGGGCAACCCGGATCAAGAAATGGGGTCCGGATCAACTCTGGATGTGGGAAGACTAGAAGTGACAGAACCACTGAATGTGTACGTTGGGTTCGATGAAAAAGACATTCAAGCGATGGATGTCTGCATCAAGTCTTTGGAGGCCCAAGCAAGCATTCCGATCAACGTAATACCGCTCAGGCATTGGGAATTGCGGTCAAAAAAGCTGTTTTGGCGCGAACATTTGGTCACGCCAGACGGTCAAATGATCGATATGCGGGACGGCAAGCCCTTTTCGACCACATTTTCGTTCACGCGCTTCCTCGTTCCGGCGCTGGAGGACTATCAGCCCGGACGAGCGGTGTTCGTGGACCCGGATGTGCTGTGGCGATGCGACATCGCCGACGTGATCCGCGCCTGTGAGGGCGATAAAGCGGTTTGGTGCGTCAAACACCACCATGAACCGACCGATTCGCACAAATTCAACACGAATGTCGTGCAAACCCGCTACCGGCGGAAGAATTGGTCCTCGTTGATGGTCTTCAATCCGGCGAAGTGCCACGGCCTGACCCTATACAGGGTGAACAACGATCCCGGCGCCCATCTTCATGCAATGTTGTGGGTTCACGAGGACGAAATCGGGGACATTCCCGAGGATTACAACTGGCTAGAAGGGCATTCGCCGGAAACCTTGATGCCGAAGGTCGTTCACTACACCAGAGGCACGCCTGACATGCTCCCAGGGCTTCCGTATGAGCCGGAATGGTGGGAGTACGCGCGATGAGATACGACCAACTAATCGCAATCTGCCACATTTACCGCGACGAGATCGACTCCATTGTCGAGGTGGGGACGTGGAACGGCGACCGCGCAATTCAGATGATCCAGGCGACCGGCGCGAAGTCGTATGTCGGTTATGATTTGTTTGAAGACGCGACGGACGAGACCGACGCGGAGGAATCCAACGTCAAGGCCCACTTTAGCCAGGACGAGGTGGGCCAGAAGATCGCCGAAGCCTGTCCTGACGTTGACGTTCGGTTAATCAAGGGCAACACCCGCGAGACCCTGCACGGCCAGAAGATCGAAGCCGATTTGGCCTTTGTGGACGGCGGGCATTCGGAAAAGACCATTCTGGGCGATTACAACGCCGTGAAAGGGTCGAAAATTCTTGTTTTGGATGACGTGTACGAGGGCCGGCCGGGCGGGGCCGGGTTCCTGGTAGACGATGACTTCATGGTTCTGCCGAAGAAAGACCCGGTAAAAGACGGGGGTTTTGTCAGAATGGCGGTTCGCAAACCCTACGCCCCGCCGATCCGGTTGCAAGTGAAAACGCGCAACGTGTCTTCGAATGAAACGATTCAGGCGAACATAAGGCGAAACCTTGAACGGGATTTGCCGGATGTAGAGGTGGTGGGACGGCACTGCGAGCCAGCGGTGATCGCGGCCGGCGGTCCGTCCCTCGACCCGGAAGCGATCCGGGGACACTCCCATATTTTCTGCGTCAAGTCGTCCCACGACAAACTCATTGAGGCGGGCGTGATCCCGTGGGGCTGTGTTCTGCTCGATCCTAGGGCCCATGTCGCGGACTTCGTTGCAAGCCCTCACAAGGACGTTCGGTACTTCGTCGCGTCGATGTGCGATCCGACCACCTTCGATGCTTTGGACGGCCATAAGGTTTGGCGATATCACGCCATTGTCGGGGCCGGGGAGGAGAAAATTCTCTCGCCCGGCAAGCTATTGATCGCCGGCGGCTGTTCGGCAGCAACGCGGGCGATTTCGCTCGCTCACGCGCTGGGCTTCCGGGAGTTCCATCTACACGGGTTTGACCTGTGCTACCGGGACGGCTCGGAGGGCAACGCCCTGAACGCAGAAAAAATCCGGGTTTCCATTCGGGACCGGGAAATCCATCAAGATCCGCAGGGGGAGTATTTGACCGATCTGGAGAAAATGGCTCAGGCGCAAGAGTTCAAGCACCTGTTCAAGACGGAAAACGACTTCTGCATTCATGGCGAGGGCATTCTGTCGGCTCTCCAGCCGCCGAAAAACACTCTGACGCTGGACCGCTATGCTTAGTCCCGATCTGAACCTCTCCGAAGAACAACAAAAGAAGATCGCGGGCGAAGCCCTCGAAGCGTTAAAGGAAGACAACGAGTCGCGCCAGGAATGGCTCGACATGCACGCCAAGTGGAAGAAGCAATTTTACCAGCAGGACGAGGCGGAAAAAGGGCCGTGGCAGGGCTCTTCTCAAGAATCTCTCCCGCTCCTCACGGAGGCTTGCGTTCAATTCCACGCCCGCGCCTACAAGGCGATGTTCCCGAACCGGAACATCATCCGGGCGATTCCCACAGTCAGCGGATCGCGGGAGGAGTTGATGGACCGCGCCCGCCGCGTCGGGAATCATATGTCCTGGCAGTTGATGGTTCAGGACCGCGCCTACAAGCGCAACGTGGACCGGATGCTGTTGGCCCTTCCATTGCACGGGTCGTTCTTCCGGAAGATCTACTTCCACGACCTCCTGCAGAGAAACGTGGTCGAGAATGTCCGCGCCGAAGACCTGGTCTTGCCCTACGGCATCGGCCCCAGAGAGATGGAGTCTATCGAGCGCAAGACGCACATCATCTATCAGTCGGTGAACGAGACGAAGATCCTCGCCGACGCGGGAAGCTACATCACCCACGCACTTCCGTATCGGGCGGACGACAGCGACCCGGTGAGAGACGCCGACGAAAAGGCAAGCGGTCAAACACCCCCGTCGGGAGAGATGGGCTTCGCGAAGATCATCGAGCAACACACGATTCTCGATCTGGACGAAGACGGCATTGCCGAGCCCTATATCGTGACGGTGGATTGCACGTCCGAAAAGCTGCTGAAGATCGCGCCGCGGTTCCTGCACGATGAAGACGGCGAGCCGGTCGATAACAAGCGGCCTTTGGAGTTCTTCACCCATTACGGCTACATCGAAAACCCGGACGGGGTCTACTGTCTGGGGCAGGGGCATTTGATCGGCCCGATCAATACCGCAGTTAACAAGCTGCTGCGGCAGATCGTGGACGCCGGCACCCTGGCGAATGTCGGCAACATGTCCGGCTTCATCGGCAATGCGACCGGCGTTCGCGGCGGCGAGCATGAGTTTGAGTTGGGCAAGTTCAAGCAAATCGACGCGACTGCGGACGATATTCGCAAGCAGATTTTCCAGTTTACGTTTCCGGGTCCAAACCCCGCGTTGGGGCAGGTCGTGCAGATGCTTATGAGCCGGTCCGACCGGCTCGCGACGGTCACGGAAGCCCTGACCGGACAGACCGACAAGGTCATACAACCGCAAGCCTTGATGGCGCTAATCGATCAATCCCTTGAGGTGTTCTCGACGGTTTACGAGCGGGTGCTTCACTCCTGGAGCATTGAATTGCAGATGCTCTACGACCTGAACGGGCGGCACCTCAACCAGGAGGAATATTTCGCGGTCAACCACGCCGACGGAACGGTGGATATGCAGAGCATTTCCCCAGAGGACTACGCGGCGGACCTGATGGTGATGCCTGCGGCCGATCCGAAGATGACAACTAAACGCCAGCGTTTTGCGCAGGCAGAGACCGAATTCAATTACGTGATGCAGAACCCGATGGTTCAGCAATCGCCAGAATATATCCACAACGCCTATCAGCGTTTGCTGGAAGCCATCGACGCCCAGAACATCGAGCAGATCAATCCGAAGGCGCCCGAACCTCCGAGGGAAGACGATCCCGAGAAGGAAAACATGATGGCGCTGATGCCCGAACCTCAGATCACTCCGGTTTATCCGGAGCAGGATCACGAGGCGCACATTCAGGCCCACCAGGAATTGCTCTTGGCTGAAGACAATCCGAACGGCGCGGCCGATCCCCTGGCCGGATACCGTGAGACCATGAAGCCGGAGCAGGTGAAGGCTCTGGAAAATCACATCCAGCAGCACATCGCCTATCTATACGGCGTGAACGAAGCGGAGATCCTGAATGAAGGACAAATGGCTCAGGGACCGGGAGACCCAGCAGTTCTTGAGGCGCTTGTTAGAAACATTTCCGGCGCGGGAGCAGGCGATATTGGCGACCTCTTGGGAGAAGTTAGTGAGATTGCAGGGGCGCAATGATGTTCTGTCTTGGGTCGACGACTACTGTTCGCCCCGCGAGGATGCATGATTGCGATGCTGTTCTGGCTCTTGGGGAGAGGTATCGCCAGGAGAGTTTTATCTATTACCCGCCGATAGACCGGGACCGGGCGTGGGAAGTCTTTCGGACGATCATCGAGAATCCCGATCAGTTTTGCGCTTTTGTCGCGGTCGTTGAGGGAAAGATCGTCGGCTGGGTCCAGGGATATATTTCCGTGGTGATGCTCTACACGGACGAGCGTTCCGCGAACCTTGATCTGCTCTACGTTCTCCCGGAACACAGGACCGGATGGGGGCGGAAACTGTTCAATGAATTTCTGCGCTGGGGGCGTGCAAACGCCTCGCGCATCGTCGTTGGCACCGGCACCGGCATCGACCGGGCCGAAGTGCTGTTCCGCCGCGCCGGGTTCAAGTCCACCGGCAAGCAATACATGATGGAGGTCTAGGTGCCGCCCGCTGTAATCCCGGCCGTCATAGCGGCCGCCGCTACGATTGCGTCCACCGCCATCTCTTCGCAACTTTTGAAAAAGTCTAAAGCACCGGCTCTGCCCAAACCGACTCCAATCGGCCCCACGGTCGCGCCGGATATGTCCGGAAAGGAACTGGCCAGCGCGCGTCCGGCGGATAACTTTTCAGCGCCGAACTTTCTGAAAATGTCAGGGAGCATGACGCCGCTGCAGAAGCGGACTCAATTCGCGACCTTCGCCACACAGGGGAACAACTCTGCCTATAAAGACCCGGCTGCAAAGGACTTCTACAAGAAACTGGTCACATCGTCCCTGATTGACCCGGAAGGAAATATCACGGGCGATCCGACCCCCATCGAGCGCCAGTATGTCCAAAACGTGCTGGGGCAGGAAATCCGTGAACCGACCACCGAATCATTCCTGAGCGCGGTGCTACGAGCATGAACCTGGCCCATATCATTGGAAATCTTGTCACCGGCAAGAATCTGGCGATGCGCGAGGCCCCGACGCGGATCATGCCGCAAGAGGGCGATTTGGCCCTTGCGACCGGCTCGCTTGAAAATGCCCCAAATGGAGGGGTGGGGGGAGTGGACCTGTTGTCCAAGCGCCCCGGCTAACTGCCCATTAAAGACGGCTTCGCGGGCATGACGCCCCTGCAAAGCCGCACCAAGATTGCGTCTGGCGCCCTGCAAGGTCAGGGGGAGTATTTGGCACCCGATATGCAGGACTATTATCGGGATGTTGCCTTTTATTCCCTTCTCGATCCCCAAGGCAGTCCAGCCGCAAACGACGCCATCGTTCCCATCGAACGCCAGTACGTCAAGAACGTGCTGGGCCGGGGCACTGGCGACACCGTCGAGACATTTCTGCAAGCCCTGATGAGAGGATAGATGCTCAAGCCCTTGTTTGCTCGCGTCGTAATCGAACGCGAGACCCTCAAGCATGGCTCGATCATCATTCCGGAAGACGCTGGCAAACGCAACGCCCCTGCCAAGGGCATTGTCGTGGCCACGGGTCCGGAGTGTGACGAGTCGATCCAAGTCGGACAGTCCGTCCTGTTCGGTCGCTATGCCGGCGACTGGTTCGAGGACGGGGACCGGGAGGTCTATGTCTGCCAAGACGAAGACATCATAGCGGTGATCGAAGATGAATGAGGAAGAAGTCCAAGAGACTCCCGAGACCCCAGAAGAATCCAAAGAACAGCCACAAGAGCAGCGGGAAAAGCCACAGGGCTACGACCCGGTGGATTTGTCCGACCTTCCGGAAGAGAAGGCCGAGGCGATCAAGCATCGCATCGATTACCTCTACGGGCAGGTCAAGCGCGGGGAAAAGGACTGGGAAGTTGCCCAGGACCACATCCGCCGTCTGGACGAATCGCTGCACAAGGTGTCCGGCCGATTGGGGCACATCGAAGAAGAGAAGTCGGAAAACGACCTCGCCACGCTCCGCCGCATGGCGGTGGATGCGATGGAAGAGGGCGAATACGACCGCGCGCAGGAAATCAACGAGCGCATCCTTGAACTGAAGATTTCCCCGAAAGAGGAAAAGCCCAAGGAAGAACCGAAGGAAGACGTTCTGCCGCCGCAGACCCAGGAGGCATTGACCCGCTGGGCCTTGGAGACGGACGAATCCGGCAAGCCGGTCCGCCCTTATGTGGACGCGACCCACCCGGACCATCAGAAGGCGATTCAGAACGCGCATGAAATCTGGAACGACCCGGTTGCCCGCGCCAATATCGACACCATCGACGACTTCTTAAGAATTCTGGACAAGAAAATGCAGGGCGCCAAGGCTCCGGCCGTTGCGTCCACAAGCCCGAATTTCCGCCCGAAAGCGAACAAGAAAATCGAGTTGACCGAAGACCAAAAGCGGATTGCGCGCAAACTCGGCATTGGCGAGGAGCGTTACGCCGCACAGCTAAAGGCCATGAGATAATGCCACGCAAAGCAAATACAGAACAAAAGAAGAAGGGCCGCTCCAGTTGGAAGCCCGCCAGCCTCCTGACCGCCGACAAGTTGCCCGGACACCGCGCCCGGTGGCTGTCCAAGGACGCAGCGAACCTGGACAAGAAATTCCGCGAGGGCTGGCAATTGGTTAGTTCATTGAATGAGAAAGCCAAGCACGACAACCCCGAGACCATTCAAGACGGAAAGCCGTTAACCAGCGTCACCGAATATCGCGAGCTTGTCTTGGCCGTGATGCCGGAAGACCTGGCCCAAGAGCGCGACGAGTACTACCGAGACCGAACCAAGAACCAGACCGTGGGCCTGCTCGACGATGCGAAGAAGATGCAGCGTGAAGCGGAATCGCGGGGGGCGAATACGCCCGATCATCTCAAACCCAAAATAACCATCGAATGAGGTAGCACATGGCGAATCAGCCACGCGGCCTTGTCGCATCTCGCACTCTCGACGGCCGCGCGCCGAATGCTGCGCGTCTTTACCGGACGCACAGCAAGAACACTGCGCGCATCTGGTCCGGCGATCTTGTGTACTTGGATGCCGACGGCGCCGTTCAGTCCTACACCGCAGCAGCTTCCGCGAATACGCCCATCCTGGGCGTCGTGGACGCGGTGTATGATCGTTCAGGCGGTCACCCGAAACCGAAAACCCATGCTTTGCCCTCGGGCATTGCCGGGGCCGAAGTGTCGGCTGACTCCTTCATCGCGGTTCACGACGATCCGGCCATTGTCTTCGTCGGCATGGCGGACGCTTCGTCCGGTCAGACCGACATCGGCAAATATGCCTCGGTATCGGCTGGTACTCCGGTCACTGCGGCCGGGCGTTCCGGCGCGGTCATCAAGAACTCGTCCACCGAGGCTTCGGCTGGCGGCGGCGCGATTCTGAAGATCGTCGGTCTTGCTCCCAGCGAGCTTGATCGCACCGGCGGCACGAACAACGACATTGAGGTCGTGATCGCGCATCATCACTTCAACACTGAAGCCAACACTCGCTAGGGAGGCGGAATATGACGACTTCTACCGGCAATTTCGCCGAACTTTTGTGGCCTGGGATCAAGGAGATCTTCGGCCACGAGTATAGCTCCTATGAGCCGCTCTACGAAAAGATCTTCGAAAAGAAGACCTCGGACAAGGCTTATGAAAAAGAGCAGGGCGTCACGGGGTATCCCCTTGCCGGCCTCAAGGATCAGGGGGCTGCTGTCAGCTTCTTCGATCTGCTCCAGGGGTTCCAGAAGGAGTATGTGAACGTCACGTATGGCGCGGGGGGCGTTGTCACCCGCGAGATGTACGAAGACGATCAGTACAACTTCATCAACCAGATCCCGCGTATGCTGGCCCGCTCAATGCGGGAGACGATGGAGACCACGCACTTTAACGTCCTGAACAACGGTTTTTCTTCGGAAACCGCTGCGGACGGCTCTTCGGTCTTCAACGCGACCCACTCCCTGGTGGGCGGCGGGACTTTCCGCAACCAGCTTCAGACCTCGGCTGACCTGACCGAGACTTCGCTGGAGCAGGCGTGCATCGACATCTCGGACTTCGTGGATGACCAGAATCTCAAGATTCGCGTCTTCCCGCGCAAGCTGATCGTGCCGACCGCGCTTCAGTTTGTTGCGGCGAAAATCCTCGAAACCACCCAGAAGGTGGGCAGCGCGGACAATGACGTGAACGTGGTTCGCGGCATGATCCAGGGCGATGCCATCGTCTCTCCGTATCTCACGGATTCGGACGCGTGGTTCATCGGCACGGACTGCCCGAACGGCCTCGTCTGCTACGAGCGCCGCGCGGCCGATCTGGCCCGCGACAACGAGTTCGCCACCGAGAACCTGCAGTTCAAGGTGACGGCGCGTTGGTCGCAGGGCGTGACGGACCCGCGTGGCATCTTCGGCTCGCCTGGTGCGTAGCCACTGACGGGGGGGCTTCGGCCCCCCCGACCTTTCTTGAAAGGACAGGAAATGGGTAAAACGACTTTCTCCGGTCCGGTTCGCACCGGGCAGGACAACGGTCAGGCTGCCAACACCATTGGAACCTTGATCGCATGTCAGGAAGCCACCGTGGCGTCGAACACGTCCGGCGCGTCTTCCATCGTTATTCCGAAGAACGCGGCCCCGACCCACATCGAGTTGGTCGTGGAAACCGCCGCGTCAGCGTCTGGTGGCGAAGGCCCGGAAATCACCTTCCGGTTCGGCAATGCCGACGACGTGGACTATTTTGGCTCCATCGGCGCATCGGCTGCCGGCCTCTACCACATCAACGATTACGCGGTCTCCGCGCGGTCGTTCGTGGATGCCGTGTCTTCGGCCATGCGGGTTTGGATCGATGCAACCACAGCCGCGACCGCTGGCATTGAACTGTCCAAGTTCGACGGCCTGGCGCGCGTCTACTACATCCAGAGGTCGTAATGCCGGTATCGGTCACGAAGACGGTGGAGGCTTCGGCCTCCACCCATAGCTGGATTCCGCTCAATGTCTACGAGCCGGACGCGCTGACTCGGATCTCCGTGACCGCGCCGAAGGATCTCGAAGCCAAGGTGGAATACACTCTCGATAATCCGCTTTCGGTTGCAAGCGCCGCCGCAATCACGCTGATGACCATCAACGGATCGGCCGGGACGTTTTCGACTGCCGTTGGATCGCCCGTCTACGCGGTGCGCCTCAATGTCACGGCAGCGTCGGGCGGGACTCCGGTGTTCCGCGTGTTGCAGTCGGGCAGGTAATGCCGATCCGCAACCGCCATCGGGTGGGCGACCACCTGATGATGGACGACGAGTCCGGGCTTGTTCACTACCGCTCGGAAATGGTCGAGCGGTGGGACGGGTTGTGGGTTCGCCGCGATCAAAACGAAGTTAGAAATCCGCAAGAGTTCGTGCGCGCCCGCTCCGATCCAAGAGCGATTCGCGGCGTACGCCAAGAACCAGCCGTAGGCGAGGTGTGCTTGTTCACGCCCCCCACGGTTGGACAAACGAATGTCCTCACGCCCAAGACCGTCGGCACGAATTTCGCCACCCTCGGCGAGATGGCGGTCGGCGGGTCTTGTGGTCCCTTCTTCGTTTATGACGTGAGCCAGATATGACGGCACAATCCAGGGCCACCCTAAAGGCGAAGTTCGAGACGGGGGATACTCCCACCGGGACGGACTATGCCGATTTGATCGATTCCTCCGTCAGCTTGGTGGATGCATCGGCGCAGACCGTGGCGTCCAACCTTGTCATCCCGGAAGCCATCATCTCCCGTGTGTCGGCTTCTGACGGCTATTTCGCCGGCACCGTTTCAGCGGCCTCTGCCGTCATCGACGCTGCGACCGTTTCCGCGCTCACTGTGGTTGGGTCGGTTACTGTTTCTGGCGCGGTCTCTGCCAACGCGGTTTATGCGGAATCCATCAACGCCTCCGCTTTGACGGTGGATACCATCGCGGCCCAAGCGGTGCAGGCTTCGACCTTGGGGGTGGCGACAGTTTCCGCCGGCGCTTTGATTGTTGTTAACAGCGTGCGCCTGAACAGTGCGACCACCGCCGCTGCTTCGGTTGGGGGCGGGGAGTCCCTGCCTGCCTCCGTGGCAGGTTACATTGAAATCAACCTGAGCGGCACCGAATACGCCGTTCCATACTACAAGATCAAATGACCACAGGGCTCAGAGACACCGCGCTCAATATCGTAAACCGCGTCCGGCGCAAGCTGGGCTATAACGCGGTCACGGATTTCTCCAGCAAAAACGCGCGAATGCTGTTGGAGATGCTGAACGAAGTCGTGTCAGAAGTGTCCGACGAGGGCGATTGGCCGGAGATGTATCGCGAGGTTTTCGTGACCGCGTCTTCGTCTGTCGGAGAGTACGAAGTCCGGGTTTCCGGGTTAGTCCAGAGCGTCTATGAGATCGGGTTTCAAAACCAGATCGCGGCGCTGGAGCCGAGGGACATCAAGGATCTTCGCTTGTGGCAGCGGCTTGGAAATACTGGCGAGCCGCGTCAGTTCGCCATTGTCGGGGTCAATGCGTCGTCTGGCAACCCGCTGTTCCGGGTCCACCCGATTCCTGGGTCTTCACAGGCTGGCGAGACGTTCGATGTTGCATACTATCAGAAGCCGGAAGCCCTGACCACGGCGCAGGGGGGCGTCACGGTTCCGTTTCCGTCGGAACTTCTGTTCAAGGGCCTCTACGCAAAAGCCCTCTTGGAAGAAAACGGCGGTGAACGGTCAACCGAATATCAGACCGCCTATACCGAATATATCCGGGACCGCCGCGAAACCCTTCGCAGATTCACCGCTGACACCGGGTCCGACATCTACATCATCCCGAGATTCCGATGAGAGAGGCGACCTACTCGATTGCCTCGAAGGGGTTGGCGACCTCTTTCAACGAAGTCGAGACGCCTCCGGAATATGCCCTGTCTTTCCGCAACCGTTATATCAACGCGGCCGGCGGCGCGGAAATGCGCCAAGGCATTGCGCAGCTTGGCAACACCGTGTCGGGCGTTCCGAATCTGACCGGCGTTCATGAATTGATTAAATCGGACGGGTCAACGGTTCTGTTCGTTTCCGGGCAAGGGAAGATATACCGGCAAGACGGCAATACCTGGACATCGGTCAAGTCCGATCTGGACAACGGCGCGCCCCTGAAATCCGTGCAGTTCGGCGAGAAGCTGATCTTTGCAAATGGCGTGGACCGAAACTTCTACACCGAAGACGGAATGACCTTCACCGAGTTGAAGGCTCGCATTATCGCGGGGTCTCTCACGGGGGTTTCCGGGGCGTCCGACCTGACCACCACGGCGACGGACGGAAATGTAGGGAATTGGGTCGCCGAGACAGACGTAGCGGTCAACGACATTCTCTACAACGCGTCGCGCGATGCCTACGCAGCGATCACGGCGGTGGTGAGTGCTGCGGCGACGGCTGACACGGCCATTCAGTACACCACGATGAGTTCTGGCGCTGCTGGCCTGGGGTTTACATCAACGAATCCAGAAGCAGGCGATGAATACGAAATCATCGACATGGTGGAACTGAACATCATTCCTACCGACCTTGACGATGACAATCTGGCCGTGGCGACAGGAGATACGTCGGCGGCCGGGGTTGCTGTTTCCGGGGTTACCTGGACCGGCACGCAAATCAAGCCCGGCGATTGGATTCGCAATACCACCCGCGCTGCGGTGACTCAGGTCACAGCCGTGGGGTCTGCGATGCTGGGGGTTCACGGAATCGCGGGTCAGACGGCGGGCGATTCGCTGCTGTTCTTTAAGTCCGCCATGCCGATTTCCAAGAACCTTCATACCCATTTCGGGCGCCTGTATCACATCGATGCACGAGACCAAAGAAAGGTCCGGTTCTCCGGCCCGAACGATCCACAAGACATGTTCAATGGCGGCACCATTGACGCCTCGACGCTCAAGTTTGGGGAGTTGCAGCCGACCGGCGACATCGCCGTTGAGATGGCGTCTTATCAGCGGTTCTTCGCGATTGGGGGCAAAAAGAACCTGTTTTTCTTCGCTGGCACCGATCCAGGAGAGGGCGGGGATTTCGCCCCGATTGGCTTGTTTCCTCAAGGTGTCGTTTCGCAGAACGGCATGGTCTCGATTGGTAATGACATCGCGTTCGTGACGCCGGACGGCGTGCAGACGGCCTCGCTTGTTGGTGACGCCTCGACACTTGGTCGCGCGAACATTTCCGAGGCGATCAAGACCACTTTGCGCGACTTGATCGACATTACGGGGACCGTGCGGGTGTTTCATTATCCCCGGCGGTCGTGGTTCGTTTGTCAAGTCGGCTCGGAACTGTATGTGTTCAACTACACGGCATATTTCGGGCAGGACGGGCTATCCTCTCGCGCGGGCGGGACTCTCTCTGCCACGCAGGGGTCGTGGTCGGTATTTGATGGACCCTTTGCCCGTCAGTCGGCTTATTTCGTGCGTAACAACGGCGATCTTCTTTGCGCTGGGCCGGGCGGGAAGGTCTTTCAGTTTGACGCGGAGGTTTTCCAGGACGACGGAGAAGATTACTCGACCGAGTATCAGACCGGCTGGCTGACGTTGAGCGAACCGCGGAAATCGGTGCGCCGGAAGGCGGGGAAATATATCAAGCCGCTGATCGATGTCGGCACGGAAATTGCTTACACGATCAAGGCGGAATCCGGCTGGGGGTTCGACTCCGAGGACGAAATTGTCGCTACTGCGGCTGGGGGCGGGTCGATTGGCACCCAGGAAATCCCGTCCGAGATCGGCGGGTCTGGGATCATCAATGAGAAGTTGCCCCTCCGGTGGAGGGGTGAAGTCGTTCGTTTGACCTTCACGACGCCAGGCGGCAGGGGGCCAGATATTTTGTCTCGATACACCATCTATCACACGATTCACGGAATGCGCTGATGGACTTCACCGCACTGATCCAGACCATTCCTGCCCTTGCCAAGCTAGGGGCGGGCTTCGCTGCCTCTCAGAAAGAATATCCGTATCCGGCGGGCATGGACCAGGCCATGCAGGCGCTTGCGAATGCGAACGCTTACACGTCCGATGCGATGAATCCCAACTCCGCGAATTTCAAGAATGTCGCGGAGGGGGAGCGGCTTGCCGGTCGGCTCAGTTTGATCGACGCGATTCGCACCATCGTCAGACAGAACAACGTCGCGGCGGCGAAGGGTATCGGGCCGGTTTCGATCAACCCGGAACGGAGGGATGAGACCGTTTGGAGAGCCCTGACGCGCGGGTACATGGACAATCAGGTTGCAGCCCGGAATCGGGCGCGCGAGTTCCTGTTGAACGCCGCACGGGCGTCCCGACAGAACGCCGCCGGCTACTCTCCGATGATGGTCATGGGGGATCGGGTAAATGCGTTCAACCGCGCGTCGAGCATGGGAGGGACTAACGCGCTGCTGACCGGAATCGAGAGGTTCGCCAAGGTTCTCCCGGACATGTTCGGCGAGTCTGACAACAACCTGACAAAAGACCGCTCGCCTGCGTTCCGCGACATTCGCACAGACGCGGCCGGGCGCATTTTCGGAGGGATTTAATGGACCCGCGCACCGAGGGCCTCCAGACGCTTATCCAGCAGGCCATGCAGCAGCTTCAGCCCGATCCGTTCGCTGGCATCAGCCGTGCGGGGGACGCGGCCTTTACCACGGCGGCGATGGGTCCGAAGGCTCCGTTTGCCCCGACGCTTGCGGCCCTTGATGCAAAGGCGGCGAATGAAAAGCGCGCGGCCGTACAAGGGCTGACCGCGCTTCTTTCGCAGGCCAGATCGGCAGAGGCGCTGAAACTCCAGGAAGACCAGATGGCGTTCAATCGCGATATGGTCGAACGGAAGTTTGCCCTGGATCAGGAGAAATTCGCCTACGCCAAGCGCCCGAGAGGTGGCGGGGGTGGCGGCGTACTGGCGAAAGGTTACGCCGCGATTAACGCTGACCTTGCTGCTGGCCGACTTACGAAGGAGGAGGCCGACGAAGCGAAAGCCATGATGAAGGGCAAGGCATACGGCCTCGGCGCGGGCGCGGCGCCACCCTTCAAGGTGCCGTCGGGTTATTACCCGACCAAAAAAGATGGCCGCTGGGTGGTAAACCCTATTCCGGGCGGCCCTGTATACTATAAAGAGCGGGAGAAGCTGAATAAAACGGACGACACGATTGCGTCGGCTAAAGAATTTAAGAATTTGCTTGATAGCCTGGGCACGCAGCGGGGAGTCATTCCCACTGAAGCGCAAGGGCGATTGCGAACAGCTTACGGATTACTGTTCACGAACCTAAAGGAGTTCATGGGGCTGGGCGTCATCGCCGGACCCGATATGGAGTTGGTCAGGGGGATCGTGGCGGACCCGACATCAATGCTCGATTACGGAAAGGGCATCAAATACCACCGCGCGAAAGTCAATGAACTTATCGGCGTGTTGCAGCGGGCGCGGGACAACTACAAACGCCGGATTTATCAGAGCGCGAACCCTCCCCCCACCACTCAGGGCGGCGGAGCGAAACGCCGGAAGCCCGATTATTACATGGACAGCAAGGGGAAGAAGAGCGCGAACCCTCCCCCCACCACTCAGGGCGGCGGAGCGAAACGCCGGAAGCCCGATTATTACATGGACAGTGAGGGGAAGCTCCGATAATGGCGCAGGTTAAACTTCCGAACGGGGAAATTGTTGAAGTTCCCGACAACATGCCGCCCGACGAAATCCGCAGGAACATTCTGCGCGCCTTCCCCGAGCAATTCCCGGACGCCCCGAAATCGAAAGCGGCGGATATGGCGATTGGGAGTGCAATGCCGGACAACGCCGACGTGATGGCCTTGGCGCGAACCAACCGCGCGCCCCTGCCTCCGGGTGGAGGCATGACGCCCGCATTCGATCCAACCCGCGAGAACAAGATCGGAAGCTGGCTCGTCGGTAAATACAGCTACGAGCCCGTCAAGGACGCCTCCGGAAACGTCATCCCGGAAATCGAGCAAGGGATTCCGGGCAACACCACCCTTCAGGACATCCAGGTCGCGGCCAGAATGGTTTTCTCGACGGACCCGGTGAAGCGGGCCGCGATGATCGTGAAGATGTACCCTGGCGCGAAGGTGCGCGAGCAGGGCGGGCAGACTATCATCAAGTTCCCGGACGGCACCGAACGCACGATCAACAAGAAGGGGCTTTCCTGGCAGGACGTGATCGACACGTTCCGCGAGTTGGCCTTTATGGGCGGTTTGGCCAAGTTGATCGGTGCCGGTGGGCGGCTCGTCACACAGGCAGGCCGGGCCGGCGTAGCGGTCGGTGGCACAGAAGCCGTCCTGGGGGCAGGGGCCAAGCTGGCGGGATCGGGCGACGATTGGTTCGATGTGGCCAGCCGGGCGGGGGCCAGCGGTCTTATGGCCGGTGGCGGCACTCTCGCTGTCGGTGGTCTAACGAACGTCATCGGCAACATGTTTGCCAAGCGCCCGGCGGGTGCTGCGGACGACTTTGCCAAATTAGGGATTAAGCCGCTGTTCTCGGAGCGCTACCCGAAAGCCTCAAAATATCTCGGGCTGAAGGAGTTTGAGAATCAAACAGTAAACCTCCCCGGTGGCGCATCGGCTGCGGCAAACCGATACACCAAGAACGCCCTGAAGTTCGAGAGCGCGATTAAAAAATCGATTGCCGATCTGAACGTCAAAGACACTTCGAAAGTCGCCGCCGGTCGGACCATTGAGAAGGGCGTCGGGGGATACAAGGACCGGGCACTCACTCAGCACGACCTCATGGTAAAGAAGTTGAACGTCGATCCGGAGACGCGGGTCAATTTACAAGGCACGTTCAACGTCCTGAAGGAAGACGACCTTGGGGCATTCGAGGCCGCCGCCAAAGCGGCAAAATCAAACTTCCTCGCGTCCCTGTCGGATGACCTTGAGCGTTTGGGCAAGAATGCGACATGGAAAGAGGTGAATGCACTACGGCGGAAGATCGGCGAGATGCGCGGGGAAGTCGGACTCTTGCCCGACACGTCAAAGCGGCAACTCTCGAAGATTTACGGGGCATTATCGGATGACCTTCGCGGCGCCCTCTCTCCGGAGAAGGCGGCCAAGTGGGACACCATTAACAAATTTATGAGAACTCGCATCCAACGATTGGAAGAGGCCGAGTTTGTTCTGGCGAAGGGCGGAAAGGTCGATGAAATTGAGAAGGTTTACGCCGCCGTCCGCTCCGGAGCAAAACTCGGTGAAACTCTGGCAACAAAGGTCATGAACAAACTCACCCCGGCGGAACGGGACGTGGTGCGCGCCCGATTCATGCGGGACTTTTTAGAGGATTCCGTGACTGCCAAGATGCCGGAAGGCGCACCGCTGAGTCCGAGCAAACTCCTGAGCCAGTGGAAGGCTATGGACCCCGCCGCGATCAAAGCCATTTTCCGGGGGGATAAAAAGACCTACGAAAACCTACAACGTATCTTCCGTGTCGCCGACCGGCTTGAGCGATCTTCGGCTCTCGGTGCGAATACGTCGAACACAGGGAGGGCGATTACTGGCCCCGGTAGCTTTATCGGCGGCGTGGCTCTAACGGCTGCGACAGGGAACCCGGCATATCTGTTCGCCCCGGTGGGCTTGTATACCGTCGGACGGGGGGGCTTAAAGGCATCACAACTCGCAGCCTCTACCACGTCCACGCTATTGAAGTCGGCCCGCTTTGTAAATTGGCTCTCAGAAAGCACGAAGCTAAAGGGCGCGGCTGCGATTTCCAGGCACGTCGGCAAACTCGGCTTGCTCGCGGAGCGCGTAAATCCCGACACCAGAGACGCCATTGAGCAGTATTTGGAGGCGCTGCGTGGTCGGTAGCGCAACAATCGCATTGAACGTCATCATAGCCGGCCTTGGGGTCGGCTTTTTTGTTATCGGATATTAGGAGGCCGCCTAAATGACCGCCGTCAGCAAGGCTTCAGCGAAGGCTCACTTTATTACCGGGGCCACGCCGACCGAAAGCAACTTCGCAGACCTGATCGATTCCTATCAAGACGCGGCGGCGAACCTTGGGGTTCTGTCCTCAGCCGCGCAGGGGTCGGTCGGGTTGGCTGTTTTCGCGTCAGATACGGCGGCATCGGCACAAACGGAACTGAACGCCGGCGCGGTAGGGGCGGCTCTGTTTGAGTCCAGCACGGCGGCATCGGCACAAACGGAACTGAACGCCGGGACGCTTGGTGCTGCGGTGTTCGAGTCAATCGCCGCCGCATCTGCACGCGGAGAATTAGGCTTGGAAATCGGCGCGGACGTTCAGGCGTACAGCGCGAAGCTGGCTGCGTTGGCCGCTGCCGGCTCGACGGTTGGCGTGCTGCGCAACCTTGGCGCCTCGACCGTTGGCGTTCTCAAAGACAATCTGTCCGCCACCGACGCGCCTGACGCCAATGACGACACGACGGGCGGCTATGCGGTCGGCTCGCTGTGGGTCGATGTCACGGGCGACGTCGCCTATCTTTGCCTGGACGCGACCGAAGCCGCCGCCGTCTGGCACCGGCTGACCGCCGCCGCGATGACCCAGGCCCAGGCCGAGGCGGGCACCGACACCGTGCCGCGCTATGTGGCTGCCGAACAGATCGCCCAGGCCATCGCGGCCCAAGCGTCCGGCCGCTTTACATACGCCACCACCCAAACAACGACCTCAGGCAGTTCTGCGAATTTCACATCCATTCCCTCAGGCGTGGATTTTATTGTCGTGATGTTCCAAAGCGTTTCGATGACCGGAAGCGACAACTTGCTGGTGCAGATCGGCGACGCCGGCGGCATAGAAACGAGCGGCTACATTAGCGCCGCCCGATACGGCGGCGCAGACGTGACCAGCTCGGCCGGGTTCATCGTGCGCGTCGGTTCGGCGGGCAATGCGTTTAGCGGCTCGATGATTTTGTCGCGCATAAACGGAAACAATTGGCACGCCCAATACGGAGGCATGGCCGAGGGCGTGGCCGCCGCAGCCTACGGCGGCGGGCGGAAAACGGTCTCCGCTACACTGGACCGGCTTTCCGTCGTACCGAGCGGCTCAGACAGCTTCGATGGCGGCGCTGTAAACATCATGTGGCTGTAGGATATAGATAATGGCTCACCTCTCGATCACCGGAATTGACGCCGACGGCCGCATCATTAAGTACGCCCGCTTCGACAGCGAGACGGAGGCGACCGACCACGCCGGGGCACACAGCGGGACCGTGGTGCAGGCGCCTGCCGGCACGGTTCTGGATTATGTGCTGACAGACGGCGCGTTGGTCTACGATCCACCGACGCCGCCGCGCCAGGCGGTGATCGACGCGCGCGATCTGATGGATCGTCTGCCGCTGCAAAAGCGGCTGGGCATTCAGGCCGCAACCGAAATTTGGGATACAGACTTGGACGAACAGCACCCGGCCGGACCGATGCCGGCGGTTACGGTGCGGGCGATGCTTCGCGATTTGCTGGGCCAGCTCTATTCCGGTGCGACCGTCAATCTCGACAGTCCGAAGACGATTGCGGGCGCAAATTTCCTCGCTGCGCTGGGTCTTATCACCGCCGCCGAAAAAACGGCATTGCTCGCATAAGAAGCGGGACCGGCTGTCTAGCACACAGGCCGGCCAAACCGCCCGCGCGCCGGGCAACAAGGGCTGACGACAGCATGACACATCAACAGCAACTTGACACTAGGGCGGTCGAGGTCGCCACAGAAGCCCTTACCCTAATCCGATCCCATGAAGTCCACTGTGGAGAGCGATGGGCAGAGGCCCGCGATGAACAGCGCGCCGCCCGCGCAGACTTCAAGGACTACAAGTCCGGGCAGAATAAAAAGTGGTTCTGGCTGTACACGCTGATTCTTGGCGGTCAGGGCAGCCTTTTGATCGCGCTTCTCGCCTCATACATACTCGGGAAATAGGGGAAAAAATGTTTCCTCTTTTGATTCCGGCCTCCGTCGTGCTGACGGTGGGCCTCTTGGCGTGCCTGTCGATCCTGACTTGGCAGGGTTGGCGTGCCTGGGCTTATTTTGAGGAGCCGGACTGGTCTTTGCCGGTCAGCTTCAGTCTGGTTTTCGGGGTCGCTTCGGCGGCCTTTTTTCTTGTGAGGCTGGCATAAAGATCCTGCTCATTGTCGGGCACCAACCCTGGGCAAAGGGCGCCCACAACGCCGCTGAGGGGCTTTACGAATACGACTTCAACGACCCCTTGGCCTACAAGATCGCGTCTCGTGTCCAGAAGGCGTCCGTGATCGTGGATCATTACACACGTGGCGCGGATTTGGCGCGCTGGTCCGGTCGATCCGATCTCTTGGTTGAAATGCACTGCAACGCCTTCAACGGCTCCGCGTCCGGTACCACGGTCCTGTATGCGAACGGATCGCCGAAGGGCCGAGCGGCCGCCGACATCATGCAACGGCACCTTGTGAAAGAGTTGGACCTGTACGACCGGAACGTCCTGCCCCGAACGATCAAGGACCGTGGCGGGTATCTGTTGTGGGGCGTGTCCCAGCCCGCACTGATTGCGGAACCGTTCTTTATTGACAACGACAGCGACCTATTGCGCGCCCGCCAGAGAGACTTGGCCGGGGCGTATGCCGGTGCGCTGGATCGCATCGCGGAGATATGGACATGATTCTCGGTATCATTTCGGCGGTCCTGCCGATCTTCAGAAAGATTCTGGACCTCATTCCCGACGAGAACAAGCGGCGTGAGTTGGAAGCGGCATTCAACTCCGCCTTGATGGAGAACCAGTTTGCGCTGGAAAAGGCCGCTGCGGACATCATCAAGACCGAAGCGCAATCCAAATGGGCGCTCGCCGCGATCTGGCGGCCGCTGCTGATGCTCTCGCTCGTCGGCATCATCGTGAACAATTACATCCTCGCCCCCTACTTGCAGGCGATTTTCAGCTGGTCGGTCGTGCTGAACCCGCCCGAGCAGCTGTGGACCCTGCTGACCATCGGTGTCGGCGGCTATGTCGTCGGACGGTCCGGCGAGAAAATGGTCAAAATCTGGAAGGACCCAAAAAATGAAAACCCTCAATGATTTGAAGTTCCGCCTCACCGAAGAGTGGGATCAGACCTGGGGCTGGTATCGCCGGTGGCTGGTCTACACCTTCTCGCAGAATCCCCGGACCATTGCGCATTCGGCGTTGGGAGCGATCCTGGCGGCTTTTGTGATTGGGTTGGTGCTGTAGAGAAACGCCCCCTCAAGCGCCGTGTGTGGCTCCGGAGCGGGCGGCGGCGCTGTGTTGTAGTGCAGGTCGCCGCCCAACTCCGGTTGGGGCAGGGACTTGGGATTCCCATCCACACAGTCCACACCGTACCGATTCACCTTCCGTTCGTCAACAATATAAGGGGCTTCGATGCCCAATGTAGACGATGGCCTGCGCCAGTTCGCGACGAACCGGCAGTGGGAATGCTATGTCGCACATTGCGAGCATGGCTCCAATCGAGCGGCCGCAGCGGCACTCGGTATAGGGCCGTCCGCCGTTCAAGCGCGGATCGCCGAATTGAAGGCCAAGGCCGCGAGAGCGGGTTACTCTCCCGAACACGGTTTGACCGTTCCTTACCCCGACGGCTTCAAAGCCGCCAAGGTCACCATCCAGCGCAACGCTGCCGGACAGATCGAGCGCACATGGGAGCGGATGTGCGCCGACAACGAAACCCTCCAAACGCTTCTCGACGCGGCCCGCGAAGAATTCGCCCGCGATCTTCCCCAAGTCAAACCCTCCCCAGCACCCCCGACTAACGAAAACCTGTTGACCTGCTATCCCGTCGGCGATCACCATTTTGGGATGTATGCCTGGCACGGTGACGCCGGGTCGGATCACGACCTTGAGAAGGGTGCGGATCTTCTGCGGGGTGCCTTCGATTATCTGGTGAACGCCGCTCCCCCTTCCAAATCCGCCGCTGTAATCCTGTTGGGAGACAATCTTCACTATGACAGCATGGAAGCCGTCACGCCCGCCAGCAAGCACCTCCTTGACGCGGACGGGCGCTATGGCAAGGTGGCAGATGTAACCGTTGCAACCATCCGCTACGCCGTAGAGAGAGCCCTACAGAAGCACGAGACCGTCCGGCTGGTAATCTCTGCCGGGAACCACGATCCGTCTTCCTCGGTCATGCTCCGCGTCCTGTTCGCCCATTTCTTCGAAACGGAACCACGGGTCACGGTCGATACCGGGGCGAGCGTCTTCCACTATATCGAGCATGGGAAGTGTCTGGTCGGAGTCCATCATGGCGACAAGACCAAGATGCAGAACCTCCCCGGCGTGATGGCGGCAGACCGTGCGGAGGCGTGGGGCCGGACCAAATACCGATACTGGTACACCGGCCATGTCCACCACGATTCCGTGAAGGACTATCCGGGGGTGCGCTGCGAATCCTTCCGCATTCTCGCGCCCACCGACGCTTATACGCATTCCCACGGATACCGGGCAGGGAGAGACATGAAAGCCATAATCCTTCACCGGGAGCATGGCGAATTGGGTAGAATCACATTCACACCGGAGATGCTTGATGCAGCCTGACCGAATCTTGGCGCGATCATCCGCGCTGGTCATGGGAGACCGTGGCGAACAGCACGGCGCCTATCAAGAAAACATGGACACCATCGCGGCGCTGTGGACCGCGTACTCCGGCCACCGTTTCAAGGCAAACGACGTTGCTTGGATGATGCTTTTGGTGAAGGCCGCACGGGCGAAGGCCAACCCCAAGAATCTGGACAACGCCATTGATGCGGCGGGCTATGCCGCGATTGCGGGGGCGGTCGAGTGAGTTACGACTGGCGCGCCGATTCTTACAACTCGTGGCGTGAATGGGTTCGCATCAAGCGCGAGCGGTACTTGCAAGACCGAAAATGGCTCGGCGACCGCTGGGAGACTGCGGAGGAGACCGAGCGCCGTATGACCGATAAATCATAGCCGCCGCTTATGATCCCCCTATCATACCCCGGAATGCAGTCAAGCATCCTCGCCTCCGTTCAGGGCGCGGCGGGCGATCAACTGCGATCTCC
>Ga0208019_1000320_pt1 | contig 26741 bp, 43 predicted proteins | sample CB_VirMetaG_5_FD_184540 | JGI IMG/M metagenome (GOLD analysis project Ga0208019, IMG submission 184540) | Freshwater to marine saline gradient viral communities from Chesapeake Bay - CB_1508_1D Viral MetaG (SPAdes) (version 4) | ecosystem: Environmental > Aquatic > Marine > Coastal | place: USA... | reverse complement strand
TGATAATCTTCCAAGGACCGTGGTAATAGATGGAAAGTCACCGGCAGGAGTGTGATAAGTCCTGCCGGTGGTGGTTGTAGTGTCTTTTATTTCTTCAAATTTTACAAAATCGTGTTTGAACATTATTCTTTCATTTTTGCTAAAATATATTCTTTTACCAGCCCTGAGCGAACAATATCATTGGCATTGAAGTCGATTCGCGCGAAACTGTTCATTCTGTCTAGAATTTCTTGAAACTTAGCAAGCCCTGAGAATTCGCCTCGTTTGAATTGTAAATCGTTTTGCCCGAAGTCTCCTGCGAAAATGATTCTAGAATTTTCGCCGACTCTGGTCATGATTGTATGAAGTTCTCCATCATTCATATTTTGGCACTCGTCCACAATAATGATAGTATCATTCATGGTGATACTTCGGAGATAGGAGGTAGTTTCGAAGTGTATAGTGCCTTTCTTTTGAAGGATATCGTATGCATCACCGCGCCCATAGAGTTGATTACAGATATCGATATATGGCGCTTCGTATACTTTTGCTTTTTCTTTAGCTGAGCCGGGTAGAAATCCTACATCACGGCTAGGAACAATTGATCTTACAACAGTGACACTTTTAGGAGAATTGAAATTATTTTTTTCAATTTCGTTTAGAGCAAGATAAAGAGATATAAAACTTTTTCCAGTACCAGGATATCCTAGTAATGAAAGATTGTATTCATCGTCATAATAATTAAATGCTTTACGTTGATTTTCTGTTTTAGGTGTAATATATTTAAGTTCTAAATTACCTTGGCGTCTTAGTTCTCTTCTTTCTTTTTTGTTTAGTTTATTGAAAGGTGTAACGTTATCGTAAGATTCCATTGCTGACATAAAAGATTTTTCCTCTTTAGTTTATGCCCTACAATAGTCTCCTAGCTACTTGATTTATCACGTTTTGCTCTCCATTTTTCTAGAGCGTTTCTGGTTTTTGCCTCCTTTACTCCTAGTTTTGATCCCATAGAAGCAGCTAAAGGACTATTTGGGTGCGCAGCCGCAATCCGTTGGAGATTATCTTGAAAGCCTCCATCGGTTTTGACGCCACCCACGCCACTTACAATATTAAGTGACGATAGAACTTGTTGAATGTTTGGATTTTCAAGAAGAAATTGCTCGCGCTCTGAGTTAGACATCCAGTCTGAAAACTCTTCGCCTGTCTCTTTATCCATAAAAGTGTAGTTAGGCATTCTTTCTCCTCTTAGTCTTATTTAGATTTTAGTTTTTTTGCGGTCGCTATACAAAGGTTATAAAAAAACACTGGCCAGAATACAGAAGAAACTAAAATTCCAACAACCCCTTCTAAAAAGTTATACTTTTCTTTATAAAAGACTAGAGAGACGGCACAAAGAATACCACAACTAGTTCCAATTACAATATACCAAAATAAAATATTATCCAAAAGTAGCATGAAGTGCCTCGTGTAATTTGTCAATTTCAATTGCGATTACATCTTTTTCAGTGGCAAACTCCCACATTGTTATATTACCCTCAATATTGGGAATTGTAAAGATGAAATCTATTTCTTTGTTCTGATCAATAAACCAATTCAGAAATCTCATACGATTTGCATTATCGGCAAAAGTTGCTTTAGTGTTTCCTTCATAGTTTTTAGTACCTTCAAAAATATTTGAAGTTCCTACTTCTTCAGAGGCGACGATGAAATCGAAACCAATCATAATCAACTGAGTATTACCATGTCGAATAGCTTCAAGCATCGCATTCATGCCAGCATTTGATCTAGGCACATTTCCTTTTGGATGTAAAGCTACTGGTTCAAACTTTTCATAAAAATCAGGCTCAATAAACCGTTCTAAAGGAAACGACAGTTGAGAACGAATTTCATCAATCATACCTTCATCGATGGCAATTAGATAGTCTGGATCAAATTCTCTATAAAGAGCATTACAACCATATATTTTGCCATATGGTCTTAGGATATTCAAATCAAAGTCTTTGCGACTTTTTCCGTTGCCTATGATAAATGCTGTAGGTTTATCTTTATCTAAAAAATTCATGATGCCCTTTTCTTTTCAATATCCTCTAAATCGGTTAGAGGATCACGATAAAATTTTTCTATCATTCTTCGATTTTCTTGAATTCTTGCAATTTTTCGTTGCTTTTTAGAACCGTGCTGATAATCATAATCATCTTCATCGTGTCGGCGAAAAGTCTTACCCATTTTACCAGTTCTCCGTTTCCTTTGGGAATGCTTTCATGATTAGATTTTTGGTGACACTCTTGTAAGGGCTCTTCTTGTCTTTCATATGAATAAGAAAGACTGCATCATCTGGATCAACCGATTCAAGAAGCTCAATAAATTGCTCTTCTCGCTTTCGCTTACTCATAGTAGGATATTCTCCACGCATGAAAATCTTCATTCGACGGAGACTACTATAAAGAACGTTTTGTAAATCCATTTCCTTTTTTGCAGGAGTATAAAGAAGCTTACCGTTTGTATCTTCTACAGGGCCTGCGGGCAGATCAAATTGAATGCTATCTTTAAACATATACTTTAGAAATGCGAGAATGTGTGGATACTTCTTTTGCTTTTCTTGAAGATATGCAATCTTATCTTTCTGTGCATTCTTTTTTGAACATGCAATAAGAATGTCTCCTAAACCTTCATTCATTTTTTACTCCTTAGAAATCGTTTAGATTTGTCATAAGTTTTGACAATTTATTTTTGATGAAATATGGCAGCATTTTAGATTTTTCTGGAACTACATAATTATTGAAAGTTTCCAAAATATCGGCTGTCATATGTTCTGGAACATTATCCAGATTGATAGTCATATTGTTTCTTATATAGTTTCGATGGATCGTTTCATCTTCTGGCATTTTTCCACGCATAGCATCCTCAAAGAACTTCTGAAATTTGCCAGAAGTCATTCGAGATTGTCTAGAACCAGGAACAACAAAAACATCATCATTTGAAAGAATATTAGGAACACCATCAGAGGTGTCGCCACGAATAATGTGTTCGATAAGAAATGCGCCTGGCATATCGCACTTGGTCATTTTCTTATTTTGATGATCCCACTGTTCTACATTAGGATACTTTTGAAGTTGCTGGAAATCTTTATCGCCAGATACAATGAGAATTTTATCATCACCCGAAAATGTTTTTACAAGAGTGGCAATGATATCATCCGCTTCAGCACGCGGAGAAGTGATTACTTTATATGGAAAGTTTTCTGCAATCTCTTCTCGGATTGTATGCAAGATATTGAACATTGCATTCCAATCTAGTGAAGATACTTCCCGACTTTTCTTTCGATTTGCTTTATAGTATGGATATACTTCTTTTCGCCATGAATTACCACTATCGATGGCAAGAACCATTTCACCATAATCATTACGAAACTTTGAATTGATATTGCGAATACTATTGAGAATAATATATCGCACATTATCAATGTCATAATGATATTTAGGATTTACCAAAATACTCGCGAGAGCAATCTGGCTAAAATCAACAATGATCATATTACTTTCCCTGATAAGCTAGAAGTGCTCCCGCTTCAGTATTGTAAACTCCAACAATCTGCCAGAATTCGCTAAAAGAATCGTCTTTATGGACTTCAAAGTTATACTGCCAAAGTAGCCACTTTTCGTCATATTCGCGCTTCGCAATCTGAAGATTATCAGCTTTGGTACGCTTATTGAGAACCTGTGAAAGCATATATCCAGCAGGACCTTTTAGATTAGACATAATTTACTCCTCGTTTTCATCTTCAAATAGTTTATCAATATCGCTCAAGGCTGTCAACCCCGTTTCGTACTTTTTTCGAAATTCTTGTACATCCTCATACATCGGATGATGGATGTTAGCGGATCGATAAAGTACCGCCTTCAAAATTTCATTACTAATCACTACATTTTTTATAAACTCCTTCGAATCAACCGGAAAACCAAATTCTGAATAATCTCGCATCGTTTGAGAAAATCTAGAATTTACCATATCATTGATTAGCTTTATACGATATTCCGCTATAGCCGATCTAGCCTCTTCCTCGGTTTGAGGTAATGAACGCTTTTTCTTTTTAGGGAATTTTATAATTTCTCCTGTCATACGACCCTTACAATGATTGTATCTTTATTGATTCGCCCTGTACCTTCGGACGCTTTAGTTTTGAACGTATCCATCAACTTCCTCAAAGCTACCTTTCCAGACTTCTGAATCTCTTGTAGTGCCTCTTCTGGCTTTCTTACACGCTTGACCACACTAGTCTGAATATTGAAATTCTGTAGTGTCGTTCCCTTCACTGTAAGACCACCATCAAGTGCATTATAAACAGACAAGGCTCGATATTTGGTATTGAAAAGCCAAACCTGGTTTGCTCCAATCAACTTCTCAGGATTTACAGAAACAATTTTATATTCATTAGACTCGGGCAAATATTTGACCGACTTTGTTAGCTGATCACTTGTTTTTACCTTAGCTTTTCGAGGCTTGCGAGTTACTTTCTTGTTATTTATAACTCGTTCCATGTCTGCAATCAAAGTTTCAAAGAAATCAACAAGCCGTTTCAATGCAGCCTTAGAAAGATAACGGTAAGCTTCATTCAATTGTGCATCTTTACCTGCAAGTGCTTCTACAACTTCATCGCGTTGTGGGCGATAATATTCTAGCATATAGTTTACATGGACAGGCTTCGCATCCACCGTTTGAAGAAATTTATAAGGATTGAAAGTAGTCTTTACAGTTGTGCCTAGAGCATCAATCTCATCTTCGATATCCGCAATCCAAGAAGATACCTGTTCCCGAATCCTATCCTGAACGGTAGGCTTATTGACACTCACAACCTTCCTCGGCTGGACCTTTGAAAGCCTAGAGCGATTTAGTAGATCAACGAGAGAATTCTTGAAGTTCTCTAGAGAAGATTCTGGCAAAATGCCGTTCTTCGCCATTCGCGCTTGCCAGCAAATGGTGGTTGTGAAATCCGAATCTTTTAGTGAATTGAGTCTAGAAGCTTCGTATTTCGCACCAGGAGTTCCAGAAGTTTTTACATAATCTGTAACGAACTTTCGCCCTTGCTTTACAGTGTATTCGTAGTTATACCACTGATATGCGCGAAGAAGGTCCGAAACCGTTTCAATCTTTGACGGTTCCGGACCCATATCATATTTTACAGCCGTGCGATTCTTTTTTCGTGCCATGTCTTTCGCCTTTCATAGAAAACTTTTTTGTCAAGCGATTTTTGCAAGAGCCTTCAAAGTATTTTTATTTCCACCGCTACGATTCATGGTGAAAAGGCCCGAAGAGAGTGCAGACAGCGCACCTACGCCACCACAATCGGTTCCCCAATCACTACCAGGACGAGAGCGTTTTAGCAGGCTAAGAATGCTATAGTATTCCATGTCCGCACGAACAAGATCGTCTTTGTTGTCACGTCGAATGGTCTTGTAAATGGTGAGAATAGAGCCACGGACGGCAAAAGTCCAACCTAGTTCCTTACAACGAGCAGCAATCTTAGTGGCTTCTTCGACGGATTTTGTCATGATAATTCCCTTTCGCCTTTTCACAACTCACTATAGACACATTAGCATATAGGAGTTTTTTGTCAAGCGATTTTTGCAGAACCTATATTGTATTTTGGGACCAGCTCCCATTCATTCTTTTCCTTGAATGGAATAATTTTGATTTGATTCATATTTGATATAGGAGTTTCTGTCTGAGAGCTATCTACAATCGTTAGGAGGTCCCACTGTTCTAATAGATTTGCGATTGTATTGCGTCTGGCGATATCTTGTTCATTCTCATAAAAATCTGAAGGTTTACCATCGAGAGCAAAAAGTTCTTTGAAGTGAACAATTGCATATTGCCCCTTCTTATGAAGAATATGACAAGACTGATAAAGTTTCTTATCTTTCTTTGAAGCTACACCAATTCGGGTTAGTGTTTCACGAATCTTCAGAAAATCGTCTGGATTCTTTAGATGTACCCAAACCATTTTTTTCATAATTTCATTTTCATCAATCATTTTTGAATATCCTTTTTCTTTTTATTGAGACCGCCTTTGACCATTCGAGTCTCGATTTCTACAATATCTTCATCTGAAAAAAGATCGACCACTTCTCTAGCTTTCTCCATAGTATAGTCATAATATTCGGAGATAAGTTGAAGTTTATAATCTTCCTTTGGCTTATGCCATTTGGAAAACCTCTTTCTTTTCCTGATAATATTTAGATAAAAATCATTTTGCATAATTGCTGGAAGCCAATGAAGTCTATTCATTTCATTAGCAAACATGATGGTATCTGCGAATAAAGAAAGTCCTTTATTGATAATATAAGCATTATATTCTTTTTCTGCTAATTCAGGATTATCAGAATCTCGAATAAGGTCTTTCTTATCCTCATTTATCTCTTTTAGATAATCGAATGGTGTCATTTGAAACTTACACTTCCCATGATTTCGACAAGACAAGCCACATTGTTGATTTCAGAATTAGCGACAAAAGCAGCTTTATACTGATATTCGCCAAGAACGACAACGACCTGTGCAACATCACTTGGGCTCAACTTTGCTACCGAATGATCATATAGTTTACGATATAGAGTTTCCGTGTCAATATCACTATTCTCAGCGACCCACTTTCTAACTTCAGTGAAATTCTTTTCAGAAAGATATTTTACCAAAGACTTGAAGGAATCGTCAGTAAGGTCAGAAAGGATTCCAACATCAATAGTGCCAGATACACTATATCGTTGAAGTTCATTGATAGTCTTTCTCCAATCAGGATGATACTTTTTGATAAGTTCTAGAAGAACTTGCTTATCATACTGAATACCCTCATTCTTTAGAATTTCTGTGGATCGCTTGAAGAATTCTTTAGCAATCGTAGGAAGTTCTTTCTTGCTAATTCGAAAATCGATATTAGCAGTTCTCGATTGAAGTGCCGGAATAATTCGATTCTTCAGGTTTCCTGTAAGAATAAATCCACAAGTGGATGAATATTCTTCCATGAAATTTCTAAGGGCTGGCTGGGTGGAGTTAGGATTTAGATAATCAGCTTCATCAAGAAGAACATACTTTTGACCTCCTGTCATAGACATTGCACTGGCAAATCTTTGAATTTCTGTACGGAGAGTATCAATATTACCATACATGGATGCATTGATCATAAGATAATCAACGTCTAACTCTTCAAGCATTGCGCGTGCTACAGTGGTCTTTCCCATACCAGGACCTCCTGTCAGGAGTAGATTGGGGATGTGCCCCGAATCTACATAACCCTGAAAGGAATCCTTTAGTCTTTGAGGAAGAATACAATCACTGATTCTTTGTGGGCGATATTTTTCACACCACAACTTTTCATTATCTACTGTAATCATTTTCTCACTTACTAGCTTCGGTTGCAATAAAGTAATTTACACTACTCTCTTCGGATACAAAAGAACCATAGCGATCACCGATTGTGACCTCAAAGTTTAACATCATCAAACGCATATTGTCAACACTAAAGACGCTTTCAATTTCTGGTCCGTCATACTCTTCACTTACAATCTCATTATAGACATTGCCAAGTGTATTCTTCACATCCGAAGCTTGTAATGAAATCTTACCATCACCAGCCTTGACCACCACATTAGGTAGAGAAAGTGTCCTTGCAGCATTCATTACCTTCTTCAATGCCTCCCTTCGAAGAGGAAAACTTACATTACTATCAGGAATAGGAAGGTCCTTCGCCGGAGGTGTAACAATCAACTCCTTAGCGGCATATTGATACTGAAGACTTGAAGAAGCACTGGAGATAGTCAGTGAACAATCTCCTAGACTTACCTCGGGATTTTCAATAAGAGATAGCGCGCCTAGGAATTCTTTTAGGTCATAAATTCCAAAACCATTATCAAATTCTTCTTCGACTGTAGCTGAAGCTAGAATGGTCTTAGACGGGCTGACGGTTCTAAGAATATTTCCGTGCTCAATGTAAAGAGACATATTGATATCGGAATAGTTCTTTAGAATTTCGACCGTACGGTTACTTAGTTTCATAGTATTTCAATCTCCTCAAAGGTTTATAATAATGTTAGATTATATAATGAGATAACAGCTTTGTCAACTGTTATCTTACTTTGATTTTTGATGGGTCTGCGGTTGGATTAGCTCCTACTTGTGCAAGATGTGCAAGTGAACCAGAGAAATTGTATGCGCCGAGATGACTCATTCGCATCCATGGGCATAGCCAAATCTTGAAGCCAATTTTTCTCGCATATTGAGAAAACATATAGTCTTCTGAAAGGTATCGGCGAGTCCCAGGATCAATTACGGTATCGAAGAATGCTGTAATTTCTCTTGAACCATCAAAATTTTTACTTCTCACATGATCAGGTCTAAATTGCAGTTCTGGATATTCTTTAATGAACTTTTCTAAAACACGGCGTTGGATCATCATGAAACCCGTGCCGCCTTCAAGAATTTCTGCTGGTTTGTCGATCCTGACTCCTTCTGAACTATTTGAAGTTTCTGGAGCGAAGTTGAAAACGAAGTCACCCACAAAGTTTTCAAGCACATTAGGATCCTGGTCGGCAAACCCTTTATCTACAGCATCTTTGACCTTTTCCCATGCGATAGTCTTTTTAGGATATGGTCCACAAAGAATATCTTTATCTGAGTTTGGATCGGCAAGAGCTGCTAGTGCCAATACATCATTTGGATCAAATCCAATATCGGCATCAATAAACATTAAGTGTGTACATCCAGACCTAAGAAATTCGTCGGCTAGATAGTTTCTTGCACGAGTAATCAACGATTCATTGAAAAGATAGTAGAAGCTAACTTCCACTCCATATTTGCTTGCAAGCATACCTAGATCGATACTAGACTTTGCATATTGCCCCGTACACATCGCGCCATACATTGGAGTAGCGACAAAGATTTTTCTTTTTCTTAGTTCTTCAACAGTAATTTCTGTATCCATTATTTCTCCTCATTAAATAAAGGTCTGCGTCTCCTAATCAACTCTTTCTCATATTTTTCTAAATTCAAAAGACTTGAATGATCTTCCGTAAAAATCATATGCATGTTGGAAAGGTTGTCTTTTTTATAGTGTAATCTATGTTTATGGCCTCCAGGATGACTTTCTCGCTTACCACTGAGAAACCTTACTTCTTTTATATATCTTGAAATTCTAGTGCCGATAGATCGTGTAGTACATCCAATATACACAATTCTACCTTCTTTGTAGAAAGCATAAATTCCAGGAACACCATGAAAAGATACTGTCTTTCCCGTTCTTTCAGAAATAGTCTTGAATCCACCTTTCGTATTCCAATTCACATCAATGTAAAAATTGCCATTATTTTCCCATTGTTCTTCAATCTCGTCGGCTACTTCAACGATACTTTTCTGGCGAAAAGGGATCATTTTGTCACTTATAATATAATCTTCCTCGAATGGTAAAATATTCATATCAATCTCCATAATTACCAATAAAACTTACACCATAGTTATCTATCCCTTCTGGAATGTCAATATTGTCTTTCAAGATTGGTTGATTGTCTTTGAATGGTAAATAATCAACATAATGGTGCCATCTGCCATATTTCCAGACATTTCTAGAAACATCTTCATGTCCCATAGTTATTAGCATATCGGACTTGTTACTGGTGCCATGAAGGACTTCATCTTCTTGATCTTCGACTGCATAGAATTCGTCGGTATTGCCACCCTTTGTGGTTTGAGTAGCAGCTTTTCCCTGTAGAAAAAAGTTGAATTGGCAGGTGCATAATCCATCTTTGAGGACTCTCAAGGAAAGATCAGTATCTTCATTGTATCTTCCTCGCCACTTATATTGTTCCATACTAGTATCGATTAGAAGTGCCGAATAGATACGAGTATTCATTACATATGGAGGATACTCACTGTTTGGAGCAATGAAAAATCGGTATTGTAATCCAGAGACAGGAATGTTTTTATATCTATCTATAAAATCTTCGCAGGCGCGAAAGAAACTCCCAGTCTCTACACGAATTCTTTGATTTTCATGGAGACGATAGAAATCATGAATGTTATCATCAAAAACCCAGTATCTGGTATGACCGTTATTTTTGGCATGATCCCATGCGAAGTTTCTAGCAGCACCAGGTCCTACTCTTGGATTAGTATAGCCTTCATTATCACATGTATCATACTCTTCTTTATACCGATTGTCAAGAGTAATTACAGTACAATATCGAGGATCTGCGGTTTCTTTATATTTTTCAACTTCATGTTCTTCAACCACCATGAAGAAAGGGACTCGCATTCTTTCTAGAGAATTTGCCGTTGCTCGAATATTTCTTTCATATCGACCTTTAGACACGATGTAAAGAGGATATTTTGGCATCTTCTCATTCTCGAAATCTGTAATAACCCATCGCTTCTTATAGTTCGCGTCAACATCTAGTTTAGGATGCCAAATCGATTTAGTCTTCTCATTGATATGTTTCTGACCAACAGTATCACGAAATAGCGCTAAGTCTTTAGAATCTCGCAAACGAATTTTCAATTGAAAGAAAGGTGAATTATTCTCTTGAACGAATTCTGGCATACCTTGCCAAAATTTTTGCCACTTTTTCTTCCGAGGTTTCTTTTCAGTCTTCGAAAAGATAGTTGAAGATGCTTCACCAGAAACTAGATTTTTGACAGGAAAGTCAATAATCTTAGTCTTCGGAGTGATTGAAACACCAATAATTTTAGCAAAATCATTGATATCACTTTCATTTCTGAAGGAAACATAGATATCTTGCGAGACCTTTTTCTTTAGGTCTTGTTCGTGTTTCTGTGCCCTAACGATTTTTGCTTGATCTTCTTTAGAATGTTCTAAGCCTGGTAGCATATTATATTAATCCCAATAGTTAGAATAGTCTATTTTATCCCAATACTTTTCATTATTTCTATTTAAGAAATTTTTTATAAGATATTTTGCCATGCCAAAATAACCCATTTTTCGAAATCGACGGCTATCTTGACCGAAATGATATTTCAAGAGTTTGAATTTTTTAGGATCAAACTGTTTTGAAAGAAAAAAATCTTCACTTGTTTGATATTTACACGGGAAACCACCGAGTTTATCAAATTTGTCTTTTCGAACTAACATAAATGCACCAACTGCGAATGGCACAAAATGTTGCATGATCCAATTACAAAAATTGAAAATCGTAAATCCTATCTTTGTACGAATATCATTATCATAACATTTTATGTATAGTCCTAGCAAGTCTAAATTATGGTTCTCAAAATATTTTATCGATTCAATAATTTCTTTATTATTGAAAAATCTCACATCAGCATCAATGAATAAAATATATGGGGTGGTAACTAATTTAGCTCCATTATTTTTAGCTTGGCTTACAGGACCACCGGATATAACTTCAATGTTTAGATTGTGTTGAAGTCGTTTCTGTTCTATTATAGACCTTGTTTTGTCCGAACTAGAATCCGCAATAATTATTCTAGTATCTTCAACTTGTTTAGATAAATCATCGAGAAGATAACCAATATATTTTTCTTCGTTTTTACTGGGAATTACAATCGTTATTAGTTTCTTCATTTTCTATTCCTTCATAAAATAATATTTCCCATCTGCCGTCTACATGTTCAACTAAAGCAGAACAAGATTCTACCCAATCTCCATCATTCATATATTCTATACCATCAAGCTCTTTTATCACCGCCGTATGAATATGACCACATATAACCCCATCATATCCTTTTCTATGACAATAAATAGAAACTTTTTTCTCAAAAGAATTTATATAGTTTAAAGCAGATTTTGTTTTACTCTTCAGAAATTTAGAGACACTCCAGTATTGTAATCCTAAAATTCCTCTAATTTTATTAAAGTGCGTGTTCAAGAAAATAAGAAAATTATATAAAATATCACCAGTATACATTAACCACTTTTTATTGGGCATCATAAGACTATCAAACATATCTCCATGAACTACAAGATATTTTTTACCATTTTTTGCCAAATAATCATAATGATTTAATATCTTTATTCTACCAATAGTAAGATCATAATTCAAAAACTTTCTAAAAACTTCATCATGATTGCCTAAAATATAATATACTTTAGTATCTCTTTTAGCAGCAGTTAGTACTCTTCTAATCACATTCATATGACTTTGAGGAAAATACCATCTTTTTTTTAATCTCCAGCCATCGATAATATCTCCTACCAAGAAAAGATTATCACAAGTATGGTTTTTCAAAAAAGAGCAAAGTGCATCCGCTTTACATCCTCGTGTGCCTAAATGTATATCACTAATTGCTATAGTTCTATAATGCGTCATGAAGATTTGTAATTCTCCGTAAATTCTTCGCCATTATGTCTAGCACGGAGTTTCGCTTCATTCAACTCCACAACTTTATATAGATCAACATCAAGAGCAATACAAGCCTGCATAACGTACCACATCACATCACCTAATTCCTTAATCATAGCATCACGGCGCTCTTCTGTCAACTCTTTATTATGAAAAATCAACTTCTTTACATGATCGTTGAATTCACCAGTCTCACCCGAAAGCCCTAAAGCGGCTGTCAAAAGATGTGGAACAAAATTTGTTTCTCTAGGAAATTTGTTCAAACCTCTACATTGTTCTTCTAAATTACTCAACCGTTCCTTCAAATTTACAATAGAGTCTTTTGTTACAGAGCTTGAAATGTTGTATACAAAGTCTTTATAATCAATATCATCTAGCATTCTTTTTCATTTTCCTTTCAGCTTGTTCAACATGAAATCTATTAGCTTTTCTTCGCGAATCAATACCGGCAAGTTTATCTACCATTTGCTGGAAGAATCTTGCTGTAAAACCATCATATCTTACTGTGTTGACTTCTCCATCTGCATTACGCACACGCGCACGAATCCATTTAGGGCGTTTTACTTTGACTGTAAATCGAGTATCACAATCAACTTCTTCTAAAAGAATGGGATCGCCAAATCCTACAATCTTAGCGCCTTGAATGAATAATGCATTGTCTGGATCGTCTGGATGCCCGATAACAAACGAATTCGTCTCTTTATCATATGCTCCAAAAGTCTTGGTAGTCTTCATACGTTCAATCAAAATTTCTTTTAAATCATTCATTTACAACATGCACCTTTATGTTTTGTGATTTCATATAATCTCGACAATGAGCAGTGCCTTTACTACCGGGAAAGGCAACTCCAGCAACTTTATCAGCGATATGAAGTGCTGCATCAACCATTATTTGATTTCGGATAGGTCCTGCGGGATTGCCATGTTTGTCCCATTGTGCTTTGAAAACGGTGCATTTGACATTATAATCTTTACACCATTTTCGGACAAGTTCATCGGCACCTTTAGCATCTCCTACGAAGACTTCAAACCAGTCTCCATAAATCTTTAAAGCATTGGTAAGAACTCTATCGACCATCTTATGTTCATCGTAGTCGCGTCCACCGGTACAAATCAAAATCATTAATTACCTTTCAATTCTTTAATACGCCCAGACAAGTACGCCTCGATAATATATAGAGTTTGTAACTCAGGAATAGCGGGACCAAACAAATCTTCCTGTGCATCAATTTTGATTCTTACATGTGTCAATTCTTCGTAAAGGGACCTAAGAAGAATAAAATCAACACTGCTAACCATCACTCACTCCTTTTTATACATTTTACTTACATCAATTTCTTTGAAAATTCTTCCACTATCTTCATCGCCATTTTTTCTTTTAGTCACAACAACCTTCTTACCTTTTTTGATAGATTGATTGACTTTGTGCATGGTCTTTTTTTCTTCTTCAGTGAAAGGAACTTTGTACGCTCTTGGTTCTGATTGATTATTCTCTAAAAGCCAATAAAAGATATAATCATCATTATGAGTAGCATACACTACAACTGGTTCATTGTCAAGAGGAATACTATCAACTGTAGGATATCCTTTGACACTTTCATAAAATACTAATGAGAAAGTAAAGAATCCTATTGTATAAATTCCGAGAAAGGTATAGAGAATTGGTCGAAGTTTGAGTGATAAAGCTAAAATTAGTGTAATGAATATAACACTTCCTATAATCATAATTATTTCCATTACAAAGCACCTGTTGTTAGTTTTTGAAAATATTCTGTATCTGTCTCGATCACTTTTCCTTTATCATCAATGATTATTCGAACGAAAGTATGTTCTTCCCCAATTTCAGTAAATAAATGAGAGCTTTTGAAAGTTTCAAAATACGGATTCAACTGTACAATTCTCAAAGATGCTCTCAACTCAGACATAGGGTTACCTGAATTTCCATAAACATGTGCATTGATAATATATTCACCAGGTCTAGTACCACGAATTGTCGCTATTTCTTCATTGATAGGAACCACTATTGATCCTACCATGTCACTCATAGAGCCTAAATCATCACGCTCTAATCGAATTCCTTGACCACTTTTTTGTTTGAAAAAGATAATTCTATCTGATGGTAATTTGATCCAAAGGTCTAAATCGACTGTCGAAGCTTCATCCCAAGTTAAAATAATTAGATATTCAGCTTTCACTTGAATATCACCTTCCGCTTCTTGTGGTTTTTTAGGTAGCATAAGAAGAATTGCTAACATGACCAAGAAGACTAGAAGGATATTGAATAGAAAGTCTGTAAATGAATTTGACTTTCTTCTACGATTTAGATAAGACATTACATACTCTTTTGTGCTCTTTCAAGATTGACTAATTGAAAGCCGAGAAGGACAGAACTTACAAGTGCAGTTACAGTAGTCCAAAGTGCAGTACCAACACCTAAAGAAATGTATGAAAGAGCTTCCGTGATACTACTAGCTAATGAAGGATCAATCGCTGCAAAAGCTGGTCCTAAAATAAGCATAAGACCTATGATAGTTCCAATCAAACCGACATTAGCCAATTCATCCCTCACAAACCATTGAACATTAGTATTCATAGGAATACCTTTCAATTTTCCAAAAGAATAATTATAAGTCTTTCTTCCAATACTTAAAGAAGTGAGTAGATAAACTAACATAATTATCCATGAAAGAAAGGTAATATCTGCGGCTAAGATAAGACCAAAGACTCCATGCGAATAAAGAATTCCTAGCCCTACTAAGTTCAAAAACATGAATCCTAGCCAACGATTGAATGGTACATTTATCACCTTATTACTCCTTTGTGACATCTTTTATATAGACTCAGATCATCACCGAAAAATTACCTTTTTTCTGGAATATTATTTTATTTTCAAATCTATCATAACTTTCTTTTTTGTGAGTAATGATAAAAATGTTACTATCTTCGAAAGATTCATCAAAGAGCCCTAAAAGACATTCAATTCCGGTTTCATCTAACGAACCATCAAAAATTTCATCCATAATGAGAAGATTTGTACTTACACTATTTCTCATTTTAGCTATTTTTCTCCAAGTTGCTAACAATGCAACATCTATACGATTTTTTTCTCCTTCTGAGAATGAGTCATAAGAGAATTCATCAAGATATCTGGATTTGATAGTTTCAGTGAAGTTTTCATCTAATTCAAATTGTACGAAAAAACCTAACTGACTTAGATAGTGGTTGATCAACTTATTCATGATAGGAACATATTGTTTGATAATTCTAGATTTGATACCACTATCTTTCAACATTTCACTGCCTAATTTGTAGACGCTGTGAAGTTGATTTAGTTCTGTCTTTCGTTTCTGAAGAACTTCATTATCATTCTTCAATTCGCTGATATTGTCTTCTGGATGAACCTGTGAGACTTCTTCAATTTCTTCACGAAGATTTTCAATGGTCTGATTATTAGAATATATCTCTTGATTTATTTTAGTCAATACTATATTCTTTGAAGAAATCTGTGAAGAAATTTCATTGAACCTTTCAATTTTATCTCTCAAATTATCTTTCTGATTTTCAAGGATTTCAAGACCCTTTCGAATTTCTTCCTGCTTAGATACCGCCTGAGAAAGCTTTTCAGTCTTCAACTCCTCACTAATATCTTGCTTACAGGTAGGGCAAGAAGAATTTTCCTGAAAAAACTTCTCTCGCTTTTTTACATTCCTCATACTGTCTAAAAGTTGATTTTCGACGCTACCGTATTTCTGCATCTTCTTATTCAGCTTTTCGACTTCTAATAGCTTTTTAGATAAAATTTCGATTTCATTAGAAAGCTTTTCGACATTTTCAGAAAGATTCTTGATATTTCCTTTTAGCTCTTCAATTCTTTCTTTTTTTCGATCAATCATTGCTTTATTATTAGCAACGAATTCTTGAAGATGTTTTTTCTGAAGTTCAATTTTTTCTTCATTCAATCTTATTTGATATTCTAGTTCTTTGATATCATCTTTATTTTGAGCAATTTTCTTTTTCAAAACATCATTCATGCGTGAAAAGATTTGAAGGTCCAAAAGGTCTTCAATGACTTCTCGACGTTGGGCCGGTGTCAATTGCATGAATGGAATAAATGTTGAAGAACCTAGAATGACAATCTGTGAAAATGATTTGTGATTCATTTTCAATACATCGCGTTCGAAATAGTCTTGATTGTCTTTCAACCGTGCTGTTTGGTCTATTAGATTTCCATTTTGATAAATTTCGAATACGTTAGGTTTCATACCTCGGCGGACGAGATATTCTTTACCAGCCGTTTCGAATTCAATTTCTACTAGTAGACCTTTTTGATTGACACTATTGATCAACTGAGGCTTTCGAATATTTCGATAAGCTTTACCATACAGAACGTATGAAAGTGCATCTAGTAAAGTAGATTTACCAGCACCATTTTCTCCCATAATAAGAGTATTTTTGTTTTTAGAAAAATCTAATTCAGTCCAAGAATTTCCTGTACTAAGTAAATTTTTCCATCGGATGGTTTTGAAAAAAATCATTCGCTATTCAGTGCTTCCTGATATAAATTGTGAAATAGATTTTTGATTTTCTTTTTAGGAGTTTTAGTTTCAATTGTAGAAATATAATCATCTAGAATATCTAGAGTGGATTTAGCTTCATCTAGTATAGCAGAATCACCATCATTGTCAACATAAAATAAATTTTCAACGATTTGCAGATTTGCAACACCAGCCTTTTCAACTTTTTCGACAAACATATCAAAAAGATAGGGATTAGTTTTATTCTTTACAACTAATTTGATATAACAATTTTCGAAAATTTCAAAATCAATATCATCTAAATCTTCTAACTTCATTTCTGAATCATCATAATCTATTTTATGAAAAATACTTGTAGTATTCTGTATAAACTCTATTTCTCTAGTGTCAGTATCGAAAACGTGAAAACCTTTAGGATCATCATAGTCACTCCAAGTCATTTCATACGGAGAGCCCAGATAGTGAATATTTCCTCTCTCGGATTTATGATGAAAATGACCTGAAAATACTTTCTCAAATTTTGCAAACGGTTCAATTGATAGTCCATGTTCACAGAAAGAACCTCTATGCATTTCAAATCCATTGAATTCAAAATGCCCCATAACAATATCAGAACGTGTGATCTTCAAACTTTCTAAACATTCATTATAGTTCTCAGAACAAATCCAAGGAACTAATAAAACTTTCAATGAATCAAATTCTAATTCAGTAGGTGTATCAATAGTCTTGACAGAATTGTTATTTCTGTATAATTCTTTAAGAGCATTTACAGAAAGTGTATTCTTGAAATACAAATCATGATTACCTAAAATACAATGAAAGTCAATCTGTCTATCCTCAATAGGTTTGATAAAGTTTTCATAAAGATTATTGGAGGTAACAAAATTGACATATTTGCGTCGATCTACTAGGTCTCCAAGATGAATGATAGTTTTGATATTGTGTTTGTCGATATATGGAAAAAATTGTGTTTCATAAAAATTTCTAAAATATTCGGCAAATATTTGATTGTCATTTCGAACACCGAAGTGGGTATCGGTTATAAGTGCTATCTTCAATAAATATCTCCTAATTTATTATTTTTTTAATCCATGTTTTCCTTCATATCTTTCAATAAAGGAGTTCATCTTCTCTAAAGTACTTTCACTCTGTGTAATAGTTTCTCCAAACTCTTCTTCGGATAAAGCATTATCTAAGTTGAACTTTTCAATTGATTTATATTTTATGTAAAGATTTTTTTCTTCCTTAGCTATTCTTCTTAAAAAAGCATAATACACTATTTGAGTGAAATAAGCAAATGGATTCGTATATTTTTCAGGATTAAAATTGTGAGCGTAAGCTATAGCGTTTTCGATACCATCTTCAATCATTTCATCGCGATAAGTGTAATTTCGAAAATTTGGGCTATTCGCTAATCGATTGGCAATCTTGTAAATCGCTAAACCAGCATAATCAGACATTTTAGGTTTTTCTGTTCCATTTTCGATAGCATGATCATATTGGTTTCGGTATCGGATCATTTCTACATAGAATTTTTTATTATCAACATAATGTTCTTTCACTTTTTCTGGATTTTTTTTCATTTTTTGCTTGACTTTCTCTTGACAGGGTGCTACATTCTATATGTAGGGTTGTTCAATGATATGTTTTATTGTCTTGTTGTTCCTCTTCATATTCTTCTTCAGTGATTTCTCCTATGTGTGTTTGATACATTGTAATCAATTGAGGATCAGGTGAACCACTGAAGATAATTTGTGAATAAGACAAGTAATATTCCGTACTTATAGAAAGACCTTCAAATACATCTGTTAGATAAACCATTTCTTCTTCTTCATTGTAATTTACAAATTGTGGTTTATGAATCAGAACGCCAGAAGTACTTGTAGCAATAACTTTACCAATAACAAAACCATTACTTGTTTTTATAATTTTATAAAAGTCATTGTGAATATTCATCATAGTTATTCTCCTATTTCAGTTTTACATTGTAAAGTTTTATTTTGAATTTTTCTGAGCTATAAATTTTGAATCTTTCCTGCATATGTTTTAATGTGTGATTGATCCATGTTTTCCACTTGAAATCGTCTGAAATATCGTATAGAGTACATTTAGTTTTAGTCTCACTAATTCTTAATCCTCTGCCAATAGATTGAAGATTTCTGATTCTACTTTTTGACGGACTAGCAAAAATTACATTATTGATAGACTTGATGGAAATACCAGTAGAGAACACACCATAACTTGCAATGATGATAGCATCTTTTTCTTGTTCTACTACTGTTCTGACTTCTTCTCTCGCGTCTACATTAGTTTTGCCGTAAACAAAAAAGACTTTACGATTGGTAGCTTCATCTTTTATAATTTCGTATAGTTTTTCTCCATGATCTTCTACACGTTGAAATAGTAATAGTGTATTACCTTTTAGTGATAATGTCAAGTTTTTTATGAAGTTATTTCGTTTTTTACTGGAAATAATGTAATTGATTTCGTCTTGATATTTCGCTTTAGCTAGAGCTTGTCGTATCTTATCAGGATATTTTAGATTGATCATTTTGATATAAAGTTCTGCTACTTTACCATCTTCCATGAGTTCTTTTGTGGTAGTTGTCTGATAGACTTTTCCGAATAATCCTTCAAGAACCATTTTATGTGCTTTAGCTCCATCTAAAGTTCCTGTGAAGCCAAATCGATATTTACAGTTAGGAGAGTTTTCAAGAATACTTGTAAGACTATTTGCTTGGAAATGATGAGCTTCATCACCAATAATTACATCAAATTGATCGAAGAATTCTTGTGGTAGTTTATATATAGATTGCCATGTAGTCACTATAGAATCTGATATGACACCATCTTTCCATTTTTTTTCATGGTCTAAACCTTCATAAGTACCTTTAGAGTATTGTTGAAAGTCTGTGTGCATTTGTTTTATAAGACCTTTGGTAGGTACAATAATAAGCTTGCGCCCTTCATAGAAACGTGTTATAAGATATATGATGTAAGATTTACCAGAACTTGTTGGAGAAAGGAAAAGAGCACGATTATTTCTTACAGCATGGCAGAAAGCGTCTACCTGATAATCGTATGGGTCCATAGGCAGGTCTAAAGACTGACAGAATTTGCCTGCTTCGAAAAGTGAGATTTCTTCTGTTTCTATTAGACTTTCATCTATCGTATATTGATAATCGTTAGTTTCGAAATAGTCTATCACATGACTTAGAAGACCTTTATAAATCGTTCTTTTATGAGCATTGAACAAGTATATTTTGCCGTCCCAAGGTGTAAACTTGTATTTAGGCATATGACGGTATCCAGGAACAAAGAAAGAGAATTCTTCCTTAAGTTCCATAGCCACGCCTTTATCTGTTTTGATTTGAATGTAAGTTTCGTTATATGGAACGATTTCAATCATGTATGAGTTAGTTTCCTATAGTCTACAGCCGCTTTGATTACCCAATTGCGATTATTGATACTTTTTAGAATTTCTGTGAGTACCTCTACGATTTCTTCTTGCGCTGCAATACGGAGATTTATGTTGATCATTTCATCGTCTGCATCAACATATATCGTAGTTTCTGAATTTAGAGGTTTATTGAGAAGTGGTTCTCGCCCGATTTCTTTTAGATCGTCGGGATTATTTAGATTTCCTCTATAGTATTCATATAGAGTTTTTGTGAGTTTCTTTTTAGTGTATTGGAGTTTTATTAGTTTTGATTTTGCTTTTGTTCTAATTTCAAGCCATTTAGCGTGAAGATTTGGAATATCTATGCTGGAGGTGTCTAGGTTGATTTCGTCAATTTTAGCATCTTTTTTCCACTCTTCCATAATATCTTCAATTTTCATATATTATACCCTCTCAATAGTATAGTTTATATATCTGAAATTTGCGGTACATTCTAGGTATTCTATATCGGATGCGGTTGTATCGAATCTTAGAGGTGTGATAGATTCAGGGAACATATTCTTGAATTTGATTCTAAGATTTGGATTATATTTGCTTGTGAGAATCATCAAGGTTGCATCTGAGTATATCGATTGGTTTCTAGAAGAAGCTTCATATAATCGTCTTTCTTCTGTAGAGGAAACGCCAGTAATGCCTACCATCCAATCGAAAAGTTCGACATAGTTAGACATATCTTCGTCTACTCTAAATGTAACATTGAATGGATCAAATGTCAACTTTTCTCCTGGAATTGGATAGTCGATAAGTGGAGTATTTTTTAGAATTGTTCCTAAAGATGCTCCAGGCAATTCCGCAGATTGAGAGAAATAAGTAACGTTTGGAAGTCGATCAAAGACTAATCTAAAACCAGTCTGACCTAACATATTTTTATTTGTTGGTGAAGTTGCCATTTTTATGCTTTCTAAATATATCTAGTGTCACTATTTATATCTAGGAGATAACATGTATTTTAAATCTTCCGTATATCGGTATGCTATTGTAGATTATGCGAAAGATATGAAAAAAAATCCTTCTAGTGTGAAATCTTATATGGCTAGAAATCCTGAATGGGCTTTAGAGACAGCCTGCACTTATTTGGATAAAAGTGCGGGATTTCCGAGCGAATATCTTGAAATGAAAAATATGTATAAAAAAAAGAGCCCGTAAAGACTCTTTTTAGTTTTCGGTGATTTATCATCACTCTTTTGATTGTAAAAAAATACTCCCAAAAGTTTTCTTCTGGGAGTATTTATTTATGCAGGATAAAACTTAATTGTTCATCTTACATTAGATTTGCAACACCTACAAGGCGATAATAGATATTCTTCTTAGCGCTAGAGACTGCACCGTCAGCGGCGGTAGTTGCAAATGGGTTTGCGACCATACCGTAACGAGTCTTGAAGGCGATCTTTGGCTGGAAGCTATTTTCGCCGATTGCGCGGAACATCTGTAGTGGTACATATGGGCAGTAGAACAAGCCAGCATCGAAGGCGTTAGAGCCTTTATATCCGACTGTTAGATACTGCTTACCAGCGGCACTAGAGAAGTATGGATCAATATAGACGCGAATGTTACCGCGAGTTACACCAGCGAAGGTGTTACCGGTATCGTCTACATTTAGAGTGTTTGAAAGTGCTGGAGTGTAATCGAGTTCGCCAGCAGCACTTAGAGCGGAAGCAACATCAGAAGAACAAATCATGATGTTACCCTTTCCGCGCCGGGTTGCTTTTGCGATAGCATTAGCTTCACGATCAATCTGGAATAGAAGACCTTTGAAGCGCTCTACTGACCAGCGACCGTTTGCATCAACGTCAAGGTCGAAAGTACCAGCAGTTGTAACGTTATCTTGGGCACCAGCAGAAGCGGTTGCGTTGATTGCACGGATTGCATGGCGGTTCATTTCTGCTAGAAGTTCAGCCGAAAGCATGTTAGCAAGTTCGGTTTCAGCGTCTAGCCCGTGAATTGCCTTTAGATCCTGTGCAAGTTCAACAGTGTATTCTGCCTTTAGTGCGCGCTCGCGAGCGGTTACACTGACCTTTTCGACTGATAGACCCATTTCCTGGAATGCGTTACCAGAGCCATCTCCAAGAGCTTCACCGAAAGCGGTTGAGAAACCTTCCTGGAAGCCGTAGCCAGCAGCAGTTGGATCACTTGAAGTATAAACACTATACTGTGAGTTTGCAGACTGGTGAGCGGTGTTACCAGCAGCGGTTGCAGAGAAGTTAGTGTTTGCTTCATTGAATAGGGCTTCTTTGCCAGACTGTGAAGTATAACGTGAACGCATAGCGAAGACAAGCCCGACAGGACCGGTCATTGGCTGTACGCCCATAACGTCATAAGTCATTAGATTTGGCATAGAGCGACGAACGAGAGAGATAAGAACTGGATCGTAAATATCTACCGCGCCATCGCCAGCGGTTGAGCTAGAAGCACCCATTGCGTTGACTGGTGCAGCTTCTAGAAGAGAGGTTAGGCTAACTCTATCGCCTAGACCACCTGTGCGTGCAGCTACTTCCTGGTTTTCAAGAAGTTGTGCGGTAATTGCGCGACGGCGTGAGTCCTTGATTTCATCTAGATCAGGATGTTCTAGGACTGGCTGCCACTTTTTGATTAGCTCTTCGACTAACATTGTTTATTTACTCCTTATTGCAGTATTACTTTTATTTATAAAAATTACTCTTTTGCGTTTGTTTTTTTGCTATTTCCCGCAAAACGAGAAATATTGCGAGTGTATGCTTCCATTGCTGGATCGATACGTGATACTTGAAGTTCTTCTTGTAGTGGTTCTTCTTCATCGATGATAGAATCTAGATCATCATCATCTGAAAAATAACTTTCCTTAAGAGTTTCTAGTTTTTCTTGATAATCTTCTTCATTGATAAAGTTTAGCTTTGTAGATAGATTGCGAAGCTTTTCTTTATCGGCTAGAGAAAGGTCTTCAGAAACTTCAGTGAAAATAGACTCTTTTTGATATGATTCAATTTCTTCTTGAAGTTTGATATTCTTTTCAATTTCTTTATCGACGGTTTCTTCTAGAGTTTCGACTTTTTGTGAAAGTTCTTCTAGAACATCTACACGATCTTCAGGAACTTCAATATAATGTTCTTCAAGAGCCTTTTTGATGGTGCCCATGAATTCTTCTGCAATTTCGGTACGGAGGCCGCCTTCGATTGCAACTCTATTTTCGTTCATCCACTCTTCAACTACATAGTCAAGATAATTATCAAGCTTTTCTTCCATACCTTCACGGAGAGATACACTTTCTTCTTCAAGAGTAGTTTCGACAGTTTCGGAAATACTTGCTAGAACTTCATTCACTGTAGTAATGATTGCAGCTTCAAAAATTGTAGCAGCCTTCTTTTTGAATTCTTCAGAGAGACTTTCATCCGATGAAAATAGTGCCTTGATATCGTCTTCAATATCAATGTCACCAGCTTCTAGTGGATTGAGTGCTTCTTTGATTTTTGAATTTCCTTGCATAACAATATTCATTTCACCGCCACTCTGGTCGGCCGGACGAGAAGTTTCTGAAGTACCAACAACTGCATCATATGCAGCCTTGATTTCTGAAGACTTCATATTATGCATCTTGCCAACCATAGCAGTGATCATACCAACCTTTGTCTTTGGTGAATTACCCTGCTTCATAGGAGTCTTTTCGCCTCCATCTTTATCAGCAGAGCGTTTTGAAGAACCTGTGGTTGCAGGATCAGGAACTTCTGATTCGTCACCCATAGAAGCTGTTTTAGCTTCTTCTAGATCAGTTTCCTGTTCTTCTAAATTTTCTTCATGCATTATTTTAGACTCCTTATAGATATCTTTACTCTTATTTATAAATTATAGAATTTTTAGATTATTGATAAAATTCTCGAAGATTTGTATTTTTTTATCTTCAAGGTTTGCTTTTGAGGTTTCATGAATTTCTTTTTTAGCGCTTTCTAGGTCTTTTTGAGACCATACACCATTTTCATAAATCCACTCCACGTTCTCCATAATACCATTTACAAAAGCGTCTGGCGCTGAAGGATCAGCAACAATATCAGCCGCAGTTGCAAGATAAAAATCTCTTTGTACTTCATTGATACCATTCTTTCTCTTCAAAGAACCCATACCTCTTGAAGAAACACCGAGTGAAGCACCTTCTTTGATTAGATTTTTTACAATATTTCCATAAGGGCTATCCATAATCTTTGCTTTACCAACAAAGTTGTTTCCATCGACTTTGATTTCTTTGATAAGATGTGACATTCTTTCTAGATTGATGGTAGGTCCCTGTGGATGCCCTAATTCGCCATATGCACGATTTTTCATAACATATTCTTTATTATAACGATTTACTTCTTTTTCTAAAACTGATTTGGGATATATTCTACCATTACGATTAGGCTTCTCCGCTTGCATGAAGATACCTTCGATATAATAGCTTTTTTCGCCTTCATCGTTTTGTTCTGTAAGGTATTGAATGTCTTCAACGACTTCTGTAATAAGTTTCATGGTAGCTTTCTTTCTTTTAATTTATTTATGTTTTATGATACTGTATGAGTCCCAGAACCATCTGTTATCTTGATAGAACCCGCAGAGCCACTAACTTGCCCTGTTACTGCACTAGGAGGCGATAAAGTAAAAGATATAGATACTGTACCAGAATAGTCTGTAGTATTTGCATAAAGCATGACCATATCCTTTACTTATTACGCGGTTACTTTTGTAAACCCGTCGGCGGGCGCATAGATCTCTTCTCTAATACGTGCCGTGCCACCAATTCTATAATTGTTTAATGTGAAGTAATAAGACTGTGTATTATCAATTGATATAGTTGAGGAAAATTGAACATTGTTTATAAACACTTTCAATTCAGAGTTAGGGCCGTCAAATCGTATTGTGATAATATCACCGTTAAACAAGCTGCCCTCCGGTTGCTTCCCGTAGTGCCTTCCCGTGACATTACTGGAAAGGTAGCTAGGGCTGCTAACCGTCCCGACATCTGCCGTTTTCAAAATTCCAAAGTTATCACGTTCATTGAATTCCTTAGCCACAACCTCAATATCAATTTCGTACTTATCCACCGCCGTTAGCGTAACTGCGGTTACTGATACACTGTGCCCCCAAGTCTCATCGCCCGAAGTTTTGCTTGCGTCTTGGTCGTTGTTGGCAAAACTATAGCCCGCGTATGCTGTTGCACTGTCCCAAGTAATGCCTTGCAAAGAGCCAGCACCACCAAGAGAAGGACTTCCAATCGGTCTAGAGTTACTTACAGCCAGTGAGACGCCAATATAGGACATATTAGTAGATGCCTACAATACTATTTGCGGTGGAAGCGGTAGAAACTCTTTTTACTCTAATAGGCAATACTGATCCTGTAGGAACGCCGACAAATGTTACAAAGGTATTAGAAGTTTCTGTGACCATAGTTACTGTAAGATCGCCACCACTACCAACATAAATAGCTCTTGTAAAATTTGCCAAGTCGGTAGTTGCATCTGGAGTAATCGCGTATGCATGATCTGCTGGATCGTTAGCGTTTACAAAAAATTTATCGAATCTGTCTGCCATTTCTTAATCCTGACTTTTTACAAATGAAAGCATTTTCGTGAAAGACTTCTTATCTTTTTTCATCTCGCTTTCCATCTTTTTTCTGTTTTCGGGGTTCAAACTTGCAATAACATCATTGACCTTTTTAGCTTGGGCTGAAGAAAGAGATACCATAGAACCATCGTTAAGTTTCATATTACCAGAAGAAATCATTTCATCGATTGTTTCAATTTCTTCCTCTTTCTCCACTTCAACATTTTCTTTCATTTTCTTACGAACATCCATATAGTTCTTTGAACCACCTTGCTTCGGTGGATTCTTTTCACCGCCCGCGTTATTACCGTCAGGTGAGGTTTGTTTTAGACTTGACTTGTATTGATTTTCAGTGTCTACTGGATGGTCCGCCATTTCATCGTCTGAAGCTTTTTTGTGCATATCGACAAATTTCTTTTGAGACTTGACACGTGGTTCAATGTCTTTGACTTCATCGTCGGAATCTGGCTCCTTGACATAATCTTTGGGATCATTCCTTTCGGCCAGTTTTCTAATTTCTTTGATATTACGCATAGATATCGTCCTTAAACATGTTGCTCGCTACAACAATTTTTTCTTGATCTAGTCTGTTATTTATTTTTTGATTTAGAATTTCAAAAACCGCAGCTTTTACTTTGGTTGATCTTCCATCCTGACTAAAAGCAATAACATCTTTGATTTTTTGTTCCATATCCATATTAAACTCCTTTGTACTTTATTTATATTTATATTTTTAAGAAAAATTATCTAGAGACTTCTTCAAAATCTAATGAAGTATAAACATCGGCACCAGCGCTATCCGAAGCCATAAGAAGTGTTAATTCAAAAGCAGTGTTTGTGAATGAATTTCTTTCTAATTGG
>Ga0208019_1000319_pt1 | contig 26833 bp, 31 predicted proteins | sample CB_VirMetaG_5_FD_184540 | JGI IMG/M metagenome (GOLD analysis project Ga0208019, IMG submission 184540) | Freshwater to marine saline gradient viral communities from Chesapeake Bay - CB_1508_1D Viral MetaG (SPAdes) (version 4) | ecosystem: Environmental > Aquatic > Marine > Coastal | place: USA... | reverse complement strand
AATCGAGCAAATGCGGGTGATCTACCCCGGTAGATACGACCTTTACACCCTCGGCCAAGACGTAGTTGAGTTCAGCGAAACCGGCGGCTACAGCCTCGACGAAATCCCCCTGGTGCCGATCTACAGCAACCGCCGGGGCATGTTGCAGTCCCTGCCCCCGCTGCTGGACATCGCCAACCTCAACATCACCCACTACCAACGCCAAGCCGACCTCATCCACGCCCTCCACATCGCCGCAATGCCCACCCTCGTTTTAGAGGGCTGGGACGACACGACCGGCAGCGCAACGATGGGCGTTAACTACGCCATTGCCATGCAACCCGGCAACAAGGCGTACTACGTCCAAGCCGACGCCACCAGCTTCGACGCCCAAATGAACGAGCTGCAATCACTGGAGCAGCAGATGTCCACGCTGGGCGTAACCAAGCTGTTCGGCCAGAAATTTGTCGCGGAGTCTGCCGAGGCCAAACGCATTGACCAAGCCCAAGGCAACAGCGTCCTCTCAATCATCAGCCAAGAGCTGGAGAGCGCCCTCAACCAAGCATTTGCGTTTGCCGCGCAGTACGTCGGCCTGGAACCACCCGAAATCACGATTGACCGCGACTTCGACTACTACCGCCTGATCGGCCAAGACGTGTCTGTTTTGACGCAGCTCAACCAAGCCGGCAAGATCAGCGACCAGATGCTGCTGGAGATCCTCCGTCGCGGCGAAATCCTGCCCGACAACGTCAACATCGAGGACGAACTCGCCGCCAGCACCGAAAACGCCCTGGCACTTGTCGAGCCCGTCGAGAACACCGGCGACGAAGATATGCAAGCTCGCGTTGATGTTCTGTCGTAAAGTAGAGCAGTTCATGTAACACAACACTGTGCCTGAAGAACAGCAAGCACCAGTAACTCCTGTGGAGACTGCTGCTCCTCAACCTGTGGTTGAAAGCTCGGATTTGGCCGCTCAAATCGAAGCTCTTCGAGCAAAGAACCAGGAGCTAATCGCGGAACGCCGCAAGGACCGCGAAACCCGCGAAACCATCCAAAAGCAGCTTGACGAGCTGAAGCAAGCCCAAGAGACCGCCCAAACCACCAAATTGGCGGAATCCGGCGAGTTCAGAACGCTCTGGGAGCAAGCACAGGAAACTGTCGCCGACCTCAAGCAGCAACTTGCAGAACGCGAATCGAAGATTTCTTCGATGGAAGCAAGTTTCAGCCAAGAGCAACTCAAATCCTCCGCAATCGCCCAACTCTCAACTGCTGGTGCACTAGCACCTGATCAGTTGTATCGTTTAGTGCAGGAGAATCTTCGCGCCAAAGATGGACAGCCTGTGGCTGTTGTTGGCGGCGTCGAAGTTCCGGTTGGCGAGTATATCGCCAACTTGAAAAACCCCGGCAGCGGCTACGAGCACCACTTTGCTGCAAGTAACCGCGCTGGGATGGGTGTCACAGGTAGTGCCCGTGCCACCGCTCTCCCCGGCCAATCCAACCCTTGGTCACAAGAGGGCTGGAATGTCACACAACAAATGATGATGCTGTCGGAAGATCCAGACCGCGCACGTTTGCTGAAGGCAGAGGCCGGGAAATAAGCCCCTGTGGGGCGCCCGCTAACCACGACTCCACTGGAGCTAACCAATGTCCGCTTTTAACGGCAACTACTCGGGGGGAACATTCCTCTCGAACCTTGTTACCCGCCCCGAATTTCTTCAGTACACCTCTGAAGGCATCTTCGAGCAATCGAAGTGGGTTCAGAGCGGCATCATCCAGCGCAACGCTGCTCTTGATGCCCGTGCCGGCGGCACCCGCGTGCGCGTGCCTTTCTTCGACCCCATTGCCCCCACTGAGACCCAGATTCTCAGCAACAGCACCTGGGGCGGTGGCGGCGGCTATCTGGTGCCCGCAAACGTGACTGCCGACGAGCAGATCATGACCCTGCTGCACCGTGGCTTCGCCTACGCCGCAGACGACCTCAGCAAGCTCGGCTCCGGTGCTGACCCCCTCAGCCATGTCCGTGACCAGCTGACCGCTGCGATCAACAAGCTGAAGACCGCCACCCTGTCTGCCCAACTGCTGGGTCTGTTCGGCGGCATCACTGGCGCCGGCGTCCTCGGCCCCAACCAGACCGACAAAACTCTGGCTGGCGTCCCTGGCTCTCTGACCGAAGCCAACTACCTGAACGTCGGCAACGTTGTTGCTGCCAAGGCAAAGCTGGGTGAGCGCGGCGACGAGCTTGACTCGATCGCAATGCACTCCAACGTTGCTTACTACCTGCAACAGGTTGGGATGCTGACCTTCAGCACCTCCGCACTGGCCGCTGCTGGCGCCGTGACCTGGGGCGGTGGCGGTGTTGGCATCCGTTCCACCGAAGTTCCCTTCTTCGCTGGAATGCGTGTCGTCATCGACGACCAGCTGACCTACCTGACCGGCGGTACTGCCACCCACGCGGTGAAGTATCCGGTCTACCTGTTCAAGTCTGGCGTTGTCAGCGAGGGCATCCAACAGGATCTGCGCCTTGCTGCAGACCGCAACATCCTGTCCATGCAGGACGTGCTGGCTGTGGATTACCACTACGGCTACCACATCACCGGCACCAAGTGGGCCGCCGCTGGCGACAACCCCACCAACGCCGCAACCACCGGCAACCTGGCAGCCACCGCTTCCTGGAACCTGGTGTTCAGCACCACCAAGATGGTCCCCGTGGCCCGTCTGCTGGTCAACACCCCCTTCGACACCACTGCCTACGCCTGATCTTCAGGACAAGCAGAAGGCCCCCAACCGGGGGCCTTTTTTATTGCTCAGCCTTCTTTACCAAGACGCAAATTCTCCTGCGCCTCAAACACCACGGGAGTATTCATGGTGCTCTTGTACGACTGCAGAATCAGCTGATTAAGCACGTCGTAGCTGACCTCCAGTTTTTGACCGATTTGCTGGAGATCAAGATTTTCCTCTTCCCGAAGACGGCGCACTTCCAGTGCAACATCCTCAAGTTTCCTTACTTCCTTACCAGGAAGGGCGGGGTTGGTCTTTGCTGCTGCGGGCTTTACGCTGCCTTCAGCATCGACAGTTTTGCGAGCGGGCATGAAACTGGTTCGTCTCTACGTGTTACAGAATAATCGCCGCTGGCATGAAGACATTCCTTACGGCGACCACTTAGAGCGTGCAGCGGATTTAGAGATGTCTGGAGCGCAGATATATCACGCCTCAATGGTTGACGCGCAACTGCAATCAACTAAGCCACGAAGGCGGGCTAAACTCAAACAAAGAGCGTATTGACTGTGGCCGCGACTATTGATGCCACCTTAAAAGGCGCGTCGGCCAACAGCTACGTGACGCTGGCGGACGCCAACACCTATTTCGAGACCGTCCCCGACTCCAGCACCTGGGACGACAAGACCGACGACCAGAAAAACCGCGCCATCATCTCCGCCACACGCTGGATCGACGCGCTGAGCTTCTACGGCAACCGCTGCACCGAAACCCAAGCCCTCAAGTGGCCCCGCGAGGACTACAAGGTTGACGGCATCGAGCTGGCCTGCACCCTGATTCCCGTCGGCATCGAAGTTGCGACGTATGAGCTGGCACGTGCGCTGGCCAACGACACCGACGCCATCACCGGCACCACCGGCACTACCGGCCTGTACGACGAGGTCGAACTAGGCGAACTGAAGGTCAAGTACAAGGACAGCTCCATGACTCCGGGCGTCATCAACAACGTCTTCGACGTGTACCCCTGGCTCCAGTCCTACCTAGGCCCCTACTGCATAGGCGGCGCCACCAACTACGCCGTCCGCCTATTCCGGGGGTGACATGGGCCTGATCGACACCACATTCGCCCCACTCCCCACAGCAATCCTTGCTGACTGGGGCCAAAACATCACGTACATCAAAACCACCACTCCCCGCACCTACGACCCGACCACAGGCTCCGTCACTGGAGCGGACACCAACGTCACGGTGAAGGGCGTCATTTTGCGCCTTACTCCGCGTGAATCCGAGGGTTTGTACCAGTCCACCGACGTAAAGGTCATCATCGGCTCCAGCGAGCTTGGTACTTATTACCCGACGGAAGCGGATCGCATCCAATACACACAAGCTGGCGTCACCCGCGAAGCCAAGATCATCGCTATTACTAGCTATCGCGGCGACAACCCCGTCATGCACACCCTCATCGTGAGGCCCCAGTAATGGCACGTCGTCGCCGAAACGGTTTTATGGAACTAGCCGAAAAACTAGAGGCCGGCTTCCTGGCGCCTTTTATTCTTGGCGTAGCACAGTCTGCCCAGGGGGTGGTTAAAGACCTTCAAGAACGAGGACCGTCGTGGTCAGGCGAATTTGCTAATTCTTGGGAAATAGCTTCAGAAAGTAAGGTGTCTTCAGGTACTGGAGCTACGGGAGCACCTCAGCGTTTATTGGCACCAATTCTTACACCTAGCGAGTACAAATTTAAACCAGTAGTGAAATATTACATTGCTAATAAATCGCCCCATGCAGACTACGCTTTAGATCTAAAAGAAGGGCGTTTCTGGCCGGATGGCGAACCAAGAGCACCGAGGGACATTGTGCTTTCTGGAAGTCGGCCCAGCGGAGACCATAAACGTGGTGCCGTACAGCCAGGGGACGGGCAGGCCACCAGCTCTGCCGAGCTTGACTGGTATGTGCGCTACATCCAAGAAAAACATCTCGACAAAACTATCAGTCTGTACATGGACCAAGCACTACGTAATGTGAAGTTATGAACTACCAAGCAATCCGCGCCGCCGTCGAAAACCCGCTGCTTTCTGCCTTTAGCGGTTTAAGTCCCGCTGTTCCGGTCTACTTCGACAACATCACAGCTGTCCCGCCCAATACAACAACCGAGTACGTCCGCGTCAATGTTACTTTCGGCATTACCAACGAGCCCACGCTCACTAGCAGCGTCGATAACGCTCGTGGTGCGATTGTCATCCGCATTTTCACGGAGAAAGGACGCGGTCCTGCCCGTAACCAGACCCTGCTGACCACGGCTGTTGATGTGCTGGAAGCGCTTAACGACACGGCAAAGACCACAAGCGGGGTGTTCTTCCGCGTTGGCGAAATCAACGGCCCAACATTTTCTGCGACTGAAGCTGCACCGCACTTTGTCGGGCGGATTGATACTTCCTACGTGGCAACTGTGTTGTCGTAGGTAATGCTTAGTAACAGGCGCTAACCTGTATTAAGCCGGGCAGTGCCCGCCCACAACGTCATCTTCGGTAAGCCAATGGCCACCACCGTATTGTCCGGCACGTCCGGCGCCCTCTACTACAAACCCGCTGGAACCACCGGAACTTTCGGTGAGTCTGGCGTCAGCGTTGCAAACGACGAAATCACCGTCGCCCCTTACCTGAACTTCAAGGTCGGGGACCCCGTCCAGTTCAGCGTCGTCAACAGCCAAACCGGCGGCTCCGGCACCGGCACCCTGCCCGCAGGTATCAGCCCTGCCACCACCTACTACGTCATCGCTTACGCGGCGGCAACTGGTGTGATGCAGGTGTCTGCCACTCTCGGCGGCGCAACCATCACCATCACTGACGACGGCACCGCAGCTGCTCCAAACGAGTTCCAGGTTGCCTACGCTTCCTTCGCCGTCGTCGGCCAAGTCCGCGACTGGAGCTTCGAGATCAGCCGCGCTGAAATCGACGTGACCACCATCGGTCAGACCCCTGGCCAATACGTGCCTTTCCGCAGCTACATCTCCGGCTTCGGCGATGGCAGCGGCACCGCAACGGTCTACATGACCAACGAGGACGCCGCCCTCTCTAACCGGATGATCGAGGACGTGCTCCAGCGTCAGCAAACCGGCGCCGCCTTCAAGCTCTACACCGATCAGGTGTTCAGCGGTGGCACCCTTAGCGAGAGCCTGAGCCGCTCGATCGAGTTCGATGCAGTGCTGACTTCCGCCAGCCTGAACATCAACCCCGACGACGCTCAGTCCGTTACTGTCAACTTCCGTCCTTCCGGCACCCCGACCTTCGACTTCAGCACTTCCGCCTGATAGTTTGCAGAGGGGTAATCCTGTCAACCCCCGGCTGGTTACCGGGGGTTTTTTATTGCTTCTAGTCCGCTACAGTAGAACAAACCACAAACGGTTATGCCAGTCCCAGTCCGCGCCATTGACCGCCTCAAGAAAGCGGCCAACTTGGAGCCCATCAAGAAAACTGTTCAGCTGTCTGATGGCAGCGAATTTGAGATGTGGGTCAGCCCACTGACCGCCGCCGAACGTGAACGCGCCCAGAAACAGGCCAAGTCCGATGACGCCAACGCCTTTGCCCTCCAGCTGCTGATCGCCAAGGCTCTGGACGAAAACGGCACCAAGCTATTTGCCGCTGGCGAGATCGACGTACTCAAAAACGAAGTCAAAGACAAGGACCTTCAAGCTTTGATGCTTGCAGTCCTTACCGACGACGCCGAAACCATAGATCCAAAAAACTAGCTGCCGAACTCCGTAAGGACAACTGGCTAATGCTCCAATTTGGCGTTGCCAAGGAGTTGGGCCTAACCCTTAGCGAAGTTCGGAACAAGATGACCGCCGAGGAACTGATCGGCTGGAGTGCCTACTTCCAGATCCTGAACGAGGACCAAGAAAAGGCAATGGAAAAAGCCAAACGCCGCCGCTAACCCCGGCGGCTTTTTACTGCGTAAACTGAAGTACCGGAAGTGATGCAGCGCCGTGGCCTACAGAGCGGATATCGAGATCGCGGTAAAGGGCGCTCGACAGCTTAAGGAACTGCAGGATCAAATTAAAGTCACCGGAATTAAAATTTCCGTTCTTAATGACAACCTAAATGCTTCAGGCAAATTATTAACAAAAAGTTTTAATTCTGTAAAAACCGTTGTAGCAGAAGCCGCTAAAAATTTTGATGAAGCTGCACTTGGAACAGATAAAGCTGTAACGGCTGCTCGCGAGTATTACCAGGCTAGTAAAGTGTTAAATAATGCTCTACGTGAAAGAGCCAAACTACTAGACGACATCGAAAGGGCCGAGAGAGGCGTTATCCTTGCAAACATACGAGCGTCTCAAGCAGCTCGTAAGGCTTCAGGTTTTGGTGCATTTAGTGCCGATATTGATGTACCAACCCAAAAAGCAATACGCAGAAATAAAGAAAAAAGAGAGCGTATACAAGCAGCAGCTGAAACAGCCGCACAGATAGACAAGTTAAACACCACTCAGGAGGAGTTTATTACGCGCACAAATGCTGCCGCACAAGCAGCTGCCCGTCAAACGGCTGAGTTTTATAGGCAAGCACGAGCAGCTAAAGCGGTAGCAAAAATAAATGCTGTTGCTGGACCAGCACAGCTGCTATTACCGGCAGCAACTCCCGGCTCACCGGCAATGAGCGGCGGAGCCCGTCGCCGAATTACAGGTCAAGTAGAACGTCTTGGAGGCGCTCGTACAGAAGATGAGGCAGCGATTGCACTTCGCCTCGCTGAAAACATAAAACAACAAGTACGGCCTTTAAGTCAGGTTGAAGCGTTGTATGCAGGCATAGCAACCGAAGCAGCAAAACTACAGAGCATAAAAGCGCTTCCCAGTTCTCAAATGCTTAATGCGGCCGCGCGCGGTTTGCAACAGATTAAGACAGGGCAGGATAAATACAACGCTGAATTAGCTGAAAGTCAGGAACGACTAGAGGTATTAAATCGTCTAGAAGAAACTAGAGCAAGGCGCGCTAAAAAACTGCGCGACATTGCTACATATTACGAAACTGGCGGCATCTCAGATCCTATTTCTGGAACAGGCAGTACAGGTATTCGCGTACCTGGAAGTGTAGGTAATAAGACTCCTAAAACAGGAAGCGCTTTAGGCACAAGAGCTGAGAACGTACTTATAGGCGGTGCTTTCCCATTGCTGTTTGGGGGAGGCCCCGGAGCGGTTTTAGGCGGTGCAGCTGGCGGGCTTATTCCTGGTAGCCCCATGTTGTCTGTGGTTACCAGCGCTTTAGGTGCGGCCGTAGATCAGTTTGCTCAAGCCACAGCTGAAGTAGGTAATGCGCTGCGTGACCCGATCAAAAACTTCGCAACGCTGGCTGATAAAGGTCTACTCGCAAGTAAAAGTCAAGAAAAATACATACAAAAACTTATTGAAGCAGGTCGTATAACCGAAGCGACGGCAATTATTCAAGATGAAATTATTAAAAAGATAGGTGTCCAAGGAGTAAAAGATCTACAAAATGCAGGTGCAGCCAGCGAAGAATTAAATCGCGCAATGTCCGAATTAGGGCTGCAAATGCAAGCGGCTGTTGCCGGTCCTTTGGCTGCATTTATAAGCTGGTTAGCCGACGTCGTATCTATAAGTAATCAGATTGGTCGAGAGGCCGCTAGGCAAACAGATATTTTTGCCGGACTTAGCGCGGAAGATCAAGCCGAAGTTAAACGACAAGAGAAGCGGATACTTAGTGGCATGACAATCTTTAATGAGGCTCAAAAGCGAGAAGATGTATCTCGCCTTTATAAACAGTATGAGCCTAGAGCAACCATCAAAGTCCCTGGAGCGACAACCGATCAGACCCCCGCTTTAAGAGCCGCTGCTCAAACAGAAGAACTACAGAAACAAGTCGAGCTTGCCGGAAAACAATTAACTCTTGTCGGGTTAACGCTGGAGAAGGACGGAGCACGTTACATTGCAGCTGCCAAAGCCGTCGCTCAACAGGAATACGACAATAGACTTATTGAAATTAAAAACAGCTGGATCGGCAAAATCTTTGACAAGGAAAAGAACTTAGCAATGATAAGAAAAGCCAATTTAGATCTTGCGATAAAGAATAAACAGTTGGATAGCGAGATACTCCAAAACACTGAAATGCGTGAAAAAGCCGCTTTGGCGGCTGAGTCCGCTTTATACAAACAAGTTGAAACCACGTTGATGTTTGCTGTGCGAGCAGCGGAGTTCAGTGAAGGTGAAGAGGCTTCTTTACTAAAGCACCTGAGCCTGCACGAAGCCATCGGCAATCAACGAAAAGCCGCATTAGAAGTAGAAAGAGAGTTGGCTCTAAGTGAAGCCGCTAAAAACGGAACTACTCAAGAAGTTCTTAAGCTTTACGAATTCAAACGTCTATTGCTTCAGGACGAGCTGAATTTGGAAGAAGCGATAACGCAAACTAAGCGCGATCGTATTTTGTTGGATAAAGCGACCGCCCAAGCCAACGCACTGCGGGAGGCAGCTTCGCCGTTTGTAGAGCTCCAACGTGATCGTGAACTGGAACAGCAGTACGCCAAAACTTACTTACGGCTCGTAACCGAAGGTATGCTTCCGGCAGAGGCCGAACGTATAGCTAATTTTGACAAGCTTGTTGCTCAGCAATTAGCGTACAAAGACGAGCAAATTGAGGTTATTGAACAGCAAATTCTTCTAACCGAATCTTCTATAACCGAAGCAGAAGCACGTGGAGTTGCGGTAGATAAACTTAAAGAACAACTTGATCTACTTAAACAGCAACGCGGTATTATTGAGGGCAAAGGAAAAAATGGGCCGGGTGAAGGCCAGACAGATGTAGAGCGAGTTGAAGGGGCGATTGCAAAACTTAAAGGCGAGCTAAATGAGCTGACCAACCCAATTAACTTTGCAATTCGCGGAGCCTTTGCCATTGGGGACGCTTTCCAACAAGCCTTCCAAGGCCTAGTAACTGGAGCTATGACTGCTCAGGAGGCTTTATCCGCATTCTTCAAATCTATCGGCGAGGCGTTCGTCGCAATGGCTGCCGAAATTATTGCAAAACAGCTTGTCATGATTGCGCTTCAAACGATTTTGAGAGCGCTTGGCGGCGCCACAGGAAGTGGAGGCGGCACAGAGACTAATACCCAATTTATGGAACGAACAGGCAATTTAGATCTTGTTGGCGACTCCTACAAAGGTTTACAGGGCTTTGCCACTGGCGGCTTTGTGACCAGCCCGACCAGCGCTGTTGTCGGCGAAGGCGGCGAGCCGGAGTACATCATTCCGGCCAGCAAGATGCGTGGCGCCATGAATCGTTATGCAGCTGGCGCCCGTGGTTCCAGTGTCATCCCTGGAAGCGGCGAACAGGCAGCAGGCGAAATGGGCGGCGGCACTGCAGTGGCTACACCAATCGACGTTCGCTACACCGTGGAGCGCATCAACAGCGTGGATTACGTCACCGCCGATCAGTTCCAGCGGGGTATGCGTACAGCTGCTGAGCAAGGCGCCCTGCGAGGTGAACAGCGCACGCTGGCCAACATCCGTCAAAATACGACCACCCGCCGGAGGCTCGGACTATGAGCCACGAACTAGCCTTTGCTCAGTACCTAACCCTGCGTACTGAAAATTCGCTGGGCGACTACAAATTTCAGAACTACTGGGTCAACGAAGACGCCCCCTTCGTGGATGTGACCACCGGGGAAACGTCTTATTTCGGCTTTATGCCATTTGCCTTCTCTGGCGTCCCATCAACCAAAGCCGGGGACAACCAGCCAGCCACACTGACCTTTCCGAACAACAGCCTGAGCCGGGGCTGGGCGGAAACAGCCGTCACGAATCAGTTCCTTGCCAACGTCCGTGTTCTGGTCATCAACCCAGACGACAAGACGGATTACACCTTGATCACCCGGTATATCGCCCAAATCGTTAGCGCCAACTGGGACTCAACCAAGCTGGAACTGCAGCTGGCTTCCGTGCTGGATGCGGTCGGAACAGACGTGCCGCGCAAGCGCTTGACCAGACAGCTTGTTGGTCACCTGCCAATTACTAACAACGTTCGAGTGCAGTGATTGATCTGATTGGGCGTCCATACCGCTGGGGTGCAGATGGCACCGACCCAGACGGAGCCTTGGACTGCATCAATCTGGTGTTCACCGTGCTGGACCGCCTGGGCTTGGAGCACCCGACCCGCCGCCAAGACTGGTACGACGGCAAACAGTATGCAATTGGCAGGGACTTGCTGAGCTGGTGCAACAGGGTAGATCGGCTTGAGTACGATGGTGACGTGCTATTGCTGCCGCAAAGTTCAACAGCCTTTGCGGTTTATTGGAGTCGGGGATGCCTCTACATCAACCAGAAGCTGGAAGCGGTGGCATGGTGCCCTATCGACGTGTGGCCGACCTGCCACTACTTCCGTTTGAAAAGCGTCTAATCAGCGAATTAGGTCTTAGCGAAGAGGAATACAAGGCGTTCGCACATGAGGTTCGTACCCGTAGTTATGCTCGACCGGCTGAATACGCGGGTATTCCCGACGTCCAAAATGGCTGGGAACTAGGCCTTGCAATTGCCAGTCTTGTTATCGGTATCGCCTCAACTGCAGCGTCAATCTTGATGGCGCCAAAGCCCCGGCAAGACCAGGAAAACCGACCTCAATTCAGTAGCCGCGACCTTGGCAGTCGCACAGCTTCAGATATTTTCACGCCTTCCTACGGCTTCAGCTCACTACAGGAATTAGCAGCTTATGGGACAGTCGTGCCCATCGTATTTACTCGGCGCTCTACAAATGTCGATGACGACGGCGAATTTCATACAGGTGGCGTTTTAGTTTCGCCTGCGATGGTCTGGTCCCGTGTCAAGAGCTGGGGCAGCCATCAAATCAGCGAGCTAGTTACGATTGCTGGCCAAGGGCCAATGTCCCGCCCAGATCTCGCTGGCATATTCCTTGGGAACAACGCGCTCGACAACATCTTTGCTGAGTATTTTGATTTTTACTGGAACGGCGGATTTGTTATCACTGATGGCGCCAGCCGCTTAAGAGGTCGCAATCTTCGCTACGGCTCACTGGCAATTGACGACGGTCAAGGTGACTCTGACCAATCCTTTTACGCCCCGACATTTGAAGGTTCAAACCAGCCCGCCTTTAGTGGTGCGTTCACACCGTCAAACCAAATTCGATTTGGGGTCTATTCGGGCATTGCCAACGGTACGCCAGTTCGCCCTGATTGGGAGGTCATTTCGGTTCTGAAGGACTGGGACGGAACCCGTAAGTTCCGGATGCTTATTAAGCAGAAGAAATATGTTGACCTATACCTAAGACGTAATCATCCCTATGGCGGCGATTACCAACGCAACGCCATTTCTGAAGATGCTGGTATGCCCGGAACTGGCGTCAACTACGCCCGCCGCATTGGAATTGTTGAACACCGCAGCGCGTCTACCGGCACAGTTACGACCCACACCGAGACCCGCGTAAACGAACCGTACGAAACAACATCCTGGGAAAATCTCACTACCGAGGTAGAGGTCAACAAAGGGGACGAAATTCTTGTTCTGTACGGGAAAGGCCGTCAAAACCCGGATCCATTCCCCGTAGAAGGTATTGACGCCGAACCGCCGAAGGTTGAGGACATTCGTTCGTCTGTTGACGCTGAAGTCGAACGGGCTGATCAGCTGCTGGCGCTAGGCGCGACCTTCATGATCGGTCGGACAGCCTGGATTGTTATCGACCGCCCCACTGAAACATACGACCCCCAAGTTCCAGCACATCGAGAGCGAGGCTTTACGGCAACATTGCGCTGCATCGAGGCTTGGAGCAACCAGCAGCGAAAGATTGGCATTGTCGCTGAAGCTGCAATCACGGAAGAGGGCTGGCTTCCCAATGCCGACATTGACGAAGCGTTTTACCCGCTGCTTCGCTTTGAAATGGGCAGCTTCCAAAATAATCGCCGTTGCGATGTAACTGAAATCGGCATCAAGTCCCAAGTTTGGACACGGTTTAACGGCATCACGAACTTCAACACTCTTCCCACGCCAGCGGAGATGGCGCAGGAAAACAGGCGCAATGTTGAACTGCGTGGCGGCAAGATGACCCAGTACGCCAAACGGTTGTCGGTGTTCGCGCTGGATGCCAGACCGGCAAACAACGAAACAGTCCGCGATTACAACCGCAACGAAGGCTGGGTCAGCATCGGCGGGTATCTATTTGGGGTAACGGGAGATTCCCCGGTAGATATTTACTCTTTTATCCGAATTACCCACCCAAAACGTTCACAGCTGGAGTTCCGACTGCGCCCGTTCAACGCTGCAATTTTTGCTCAACAAAGCAAAGGAGAGGACAGCATATTTCTGTTGGACGGCGGGCGTCCTGGCTATCAGGAGTGGACTTCGGACACCTATATGGGCACGTTCCGAATCGGCGGTCGCGGCAGGTTTGTCAAACCTCGTGATTACTTCAAGCACAGCCAGATGGCTGTCAGGCCGGAAACGGAAAGCGGTGAAGACCAACTGGACAAGCTGCTATATGGCTACTACGAGCCAGACCCAACCAACCCTAGTGTTGTTCCCAAGCAAATCACCTGCGTATCCCCTGGTCCTGGGGTTTATTCCAACTATGCAAGCGGTTATCCGATTTCAAGCATAGACCTAAGCAACATAATGTCGTCCTTCTTTGGCGAAAATCCGGAGGGAAACGATCTGCCCGTTGGAACACGCCGCACACAATCTGGCTGGACTTATGCGAGAGATTCCCAGCGAACAATGGATTTAACTTTGACTGTTGAGGTTTACAAAGATGAAAGCGTACTCGGAAGACCTCGTTTGTGGAAAATTGTTGAAACAAGCGTCAACAGCTTCACCGGAACCTGGAACTCCGGGGACACATTTGTTAAACATGCTCGCGTTCAGAACATAACGCGCAGAGGCGTAAGCGTTACCGGCGCTCAATTTGGTTTTAGCTATACGGTTGTACTGCCGGAAAATTATGTTGAATATGACGAGCCAATTCCTGCGACTCGGCTCTTCCAAAAGTACAGCGGCATTGCTGAGGTTTCACATTACGGAGAACTAATCACACACAGCTGTGATGGCTCCCCAGAGCACGAGGTCGTTTACGTCAACGAATGCCTGTCCGAAGAAATCACCCCCGAGTATCAACGGTGTGCTGTTGCTGGCCTAAAACTACGGTCCAGTGACAACTTCCAGCAGCTCGATCAATTGCGCTGCTACATGTCAAATGGCATCCAAGTGGAGCGCTTGATTGACGGTGACACGGCGTCTAGCAATCTGCTGACCGACCTGCTCTGGTATTTGGCCACCGACAAAGACACTGGTGCAGGATCACTTATCAACCGCGATCTGCTGGACCGCGCCCAGCTGGTTGAAACCGGGCGTTACTTACGCGCAAACAACTTCTTGTTTGATGCTGCCATTGCAGAACCCCTGAATATCCGTAGCTGGCTGGGGCAGATTGCTCCCACCGTTCTTTGCTATCCCACACTCAAGAATGGCAAGCTTGCGATTGAGCCAGCCCTTCCATACGACAGCAACTATAAGGTTGCGCCAAACCAAGCAATTACCATCAAAGGCATGTTTACCGGCGGCAACATCCTTGAAGATTCCCTGAGTATCGAATGGATCGAGCTTGAGGAAAGAAAGTTATTCCAAGCTGCGATTGTCTACAACTGGTCAGGTCTAAACAAATTCCCTGAGCAGCAAACCATTGTTGTTCGCTACAAGGACACCGCAGCCGATCAGTTGCCACTGGAGCAGTTCGAGTTCAGTCATATCACCAGCGATTACCACGCAATCACACTGGCGCGTTATTACTTGGCACTGCGTAAGCACGTCACCCACACAATTACGTTCCGCACATTGCCGTGGGGTTTGAGCCTGGCGCCTGGTGACTACATCCGTGTTGCCACCGAAATCAGCCCGTACAGCCCAACCAACAACGGAATTGTGCGGGAAGACGGCAGCGTTGTTTCAGTCAATCCTCTAGCCGATGGCACTTACAACGTTTACTACTGGGACCGCAGCCAAACCGTTGTGGAAACCGGTTCTCTGGAAATCATCAACGGCGTGGCGCAAAGTCTGCGTAACACGGTCTTTTCAGTAATCGGCGCCAACGTCACCAATCAGGTTTACCAAGTCGAAGCACTCGACCTTGACGGTGAAGGCATTGTGACGGTGAAGGCAAGCAATCACCCAGTAAACTCAAGTGGAGCCAGCCTGATTGCCCGTGACACGCTGGATGTTGACAGCCAGTTTGAGGTCCTAGGAGGTCCGGCGGAGTAATGGCCTACCCCACACTCGCACCGTCCAGCCGTACGTTTGACGCTGGCGATTATCCCTACAAAACTTTTAAGTCACAGAACGGCTCCGAGACCCGGATTCTGTACGGCGACAAGCGCACCGGCATGACGCTGGATCTCGGCTACGACAACATTGCCGACACTTACGCTGACGACTTCATCACCCATTACGACGAAACCAAAGGCGGCTTTTCAGTCTTCACTCTCCCCGAAGAGCTCCGCACTGGCTGGAGCGGCAACACTGCTGCAATCGACGCCGCTACCGGCAACAAATGGCGCTATGACAGCCCGCCGCAGATTACTTCTGTGCGACCTGGAATCAGTAAAGTTAAAGTGAAATTGGTAGGTGTCCTCTAATGGCTAAGGTTTACACCGGCAAGGACGGACGCCTGCTGATCGACGGCACGGAGCAGATCAAGGTCAGCAACTGGACTTTGACTGGTTCGCTTGAAGTCCTCGAAACCACCACGCTTGGCGACAGCCAGCGCAGCTACACCCCTGGTGTGCAGGAATTTAACGGCAGCGCCAGTCTTCTGTATTACAACGACGGCACCGACCGTAACGACGCCGCGACCGCACTGAAGAAGGTTTTGAAAGTTGCTGGGGTGACGGACAGCGACACCGTGACCATGACCCTGCGGCTGGTGGAAGGCAACACCAACCATGATGTCCAGCTAACTGCGTATATCACTAGCGTCAGCTTTGGTGCCAGCGTCGGTGAAGTTAGCCGCGCCGACATCTCGTTCCAAGGCACTGGAGCACTGACCACGGTGACGATCTGATGGGCATCTACCTTGGTCAAATCGGTCAGATTGAACTGACCCGCAAATCAGGCGAAGGATCTAAACAATCCATCGTTAATCCCAGCGACGTAAACGCCGGTCGCAACCGCTTTAGTTTTGACTTTGACGAAGGCACCTTGATCACAGGTGACCTGCTGGAAATCTCAACAACTGATGGCACCGACCTTGATTTTGTTGATGCTTCTGGCTGGGCGGACAGCACCGTGCATCCCAGCGGCAACTGGTACGTTTTTATTGACGAGCTAGGCGGGGTCAAGCTTTACGACACTTTTGCCAACAGCCTTGATGGTGGGGCGACAGGTGTTATCACGTTGGCCGCAATCGCCCGTGACATCCCGATTTCCGTCATTGTTCGAGATCGTGACAGCCGCATTGTTGGTGAAGTCACTGACTACGAACTGAACACCAACCGCGAAGTTGTTGATATTTCAGCTCTTGGCGATGAATACCGTCAGCAGTACAGCAGCCTGATCAGCGGCAGCGGACGACTTACCGCCCACTGGGACTACACCAACAACAAAGGCCAAGAATCAGTCAACTATTTAATGCAGCTGGTGCTGCGTACTGAAATCGGCTCTTTGTTCCACGGCAAGTTTTACATCAAAGCGCAAGACACAACAGCACAGACCGGAAGTTTTGAAGCCAGCCAGATCAATGATTCACTCTGGTGGGAGTTCGACGCCTTGGTAACTGCTGCAGCCGTCAGCTTTACACCAGACAACATCATTGTTGGCACGATTGATTTTGCCGCCACTGGTCCAATCAAATTGCGTGCCAGCATTCGCGTTGGTCGTTATCTGCTACAGGAAGACACGGGCAAGCTTGAGCTGGAACAAGCCGCAGACTCGTACCTGCTTTTGGAAGAACCGGACTAAAGCCCTAGACTCTGATTATCTGTAAAAGTCGCTAGGGCACCGGGGCATGGCCGACCTAAGGATCAGCGAATTAGCCGCGTTAGCCGGTGGCGATCTAGCGGCTGGTGATCTCCTGGCCGTTGTCGATAACAGCGCAAGCGAGACCAAAAAGATCACCGTTACCGATTTAGTTGGTAACGCCACCACGCTGATTGCCGACGCAACAATTCCCGGCGCCAAGATTCTGTTTGGTAGTCAGCAAGTTGCTGGCACGGCACTGGTCAACGGCGCTGTTGGTACGACCCAATTAGCCGACGACGGCGTTACTGCCGCCAAACTGGGCGACGAATCCACCGTTGATCTGGTAACGACGCTGCCCGGAAGCGGCGCCTTCATTGGTCAGCTGGCACTCGACACCGACGACAGCAAGGTTTACTGCTGGAATGGCTCAAGCTGGGTCAGCATCAAAGCAGCGGGTTCCGTCAACAGCGTTGTTGGCAGCACCGCAGGCATCGTCAATATCAGCATCGCCACTTCCGGTGATGAAGTAACGATCACCACGTCGCTCGACGACACCACTGCTGGCGGTCAATTCTTGGCTGGTCCCAGTGGAAGTGCTGGTGCCGTTAGCTATCGCACTATTGCTGCAGCGGATCTGCCGCTAGCCACCACAACCGACAAGGGCGCTGTTGTCGTGAATGGCAACGGCCTCACGATGAGTGGCAACGAGATTCAGATTGACAACACCGTCACTGCCAACGCCAGTGAATACCACGTCACCCAGTACGACGCGAACGGTTTAGTCACTGATGGGCGTCTGATCACTGCAGCCGATCTGCCCGCCGCCGCTGCTGGTACGGCTGGTGCTGTTTACCCCGGCAGTGGTCTTGAAGTTGCCGCAGGCGGTCAGCTCAACCACAGTAATTCCGCAACTCCCGGCACCTACCCCAAGGTCACGATTGACGCCCAAGGGCACGTTACTGGCGGCACCACGCTGAGCGATTCGGACATTCCCGACATCAGCGCCGCAAAACTGACCAGTGGGTCCCTGTCGCTGGATCGGCTCGCCAACAACTCAATCACTGGCGCAAAGCTGTCCAACTCTTCCACCGTCAAGTTCGGTGGTTCTGGTTCGACTGCCGGCGTTGTCACCTTCCCGACCGCTGATTTCAAAGGTCAGTATTTCTGGGACGAGCTGAACGGCGACCTTTACATCTGGTCCGGGTCTGCATGGCTGCCCGTCACGATCACCAGTGGTGAGCTGATTTTTGCTGGAACGTATGACGCCAGTGTCAATCAGGTTGATTCGGTCACCTCTGCCGGTTCTGCACTGGGTCTGACGGTCGGCGGCTCACTGCCTGCTGCCTCTGACACCAACAACCGGTACTACTTGGTCGTTAGCACCTCGGGCACCGGCTCTGGTAACGCCCCGGCTGAAGCTCTGGCACCGCCGGACATGATCCTGAGCAATGGCACGAGCTGGGAACTGATCGACGTTTCCGGTGCTATTGCAGGTCAGACCGCAACCAACATCAGCTTCACGCCTTACGGCGACATTGCATCAACCAACGTTCAAGCCGCAATCCAAGAGCTTGACGATGAAAAGCTTGGTACTGCTCTGACTGACGGCTATGTGTACGTCGGTAATTCAAGCAATGAGGCAACAGGCGTTCAGTTCACTGGCGACGTAACCATCAGCAACACGGGCGTCACAAGCATTACCGCTGGCTCGATCGTCAACGCCGACATCAGTGCATCAGCTGCGATTGATTACAGCAAGCTGGCCGCGTTGACTGCCGGTTATTTGGTGGTTGGCGATGGCTCGAACATCCCGACTGCAAGGCAGATTACGGGCGACGTAACGATCAGCAGCAGCGGCGTCACCAGCATTGGCACTGGCGTCATTGTCAACGCCGACATCAATGCAGCTGCTGCAATCAGTGGCAGCAAGATTCAAACCGGTTCCACGAGCGTTACCGGCGTCCTGCAGCTGACTGATTCGACCAGCAGCACGAGCATCACAACGGCTGCAACGCCTAATTCAGTCAAGACGGCTTACGACCTAGCGGCTGCAGCGCTGCCTAAGTCGGGCGGCACGATGACTGGCGCAATCACCTTTGCTGCTGGTCAGACCATTAGCGGCTACGGCTTGCTGGATGGAGCGCAGACCTGGACGAAAGGCCAACGTGGCGAGATCACAGCACTGACAAGTGCAGCAACTATCACGCCCGACTTTTCTGATTCCAATAATTTCAGCGTGACGCTGGCGCATACGGCGACTTTGGCAAATCCGACTAATCTCGTGGCAGGTCAATCGGGCTGTATCTGGGTGACACAGGATGGCAGCGGTTCCCGTTTGTTGTCGTATGACACCTACTGGGACTTTACTGGCGGTACGGCACCGGTCCTAAGCACTGCTGCTGGAGCAGTTGACTGCATCGTGTATGCGGTTCAGTCCAGCACCAAGATCACTGCAACCCTGATTTCCAACCTGAGCTGACATGTCAATTCCCGGAAGCGCCCTGCCTCTGTTGTTGGCAAGTCCTGCTGCAGCTGGTGGCTACGAGATCGAACGTTCGCTGCGGTTCAACTCAGCCGATAGCGCCTACCTCAACCGCACCCCGTCAACTGCTGGTAATCGCAAGACGTGGACTTGGAGCGGGTGGCTTAAACGTACAAAACTAGCGACCCAGTATTTTTTCTTTGGCGGCACATCATCTACTGAAGCCGCTTATTTAGGATTTGCATCTGAAAAGCTAATTGTTGGTTCGCGGGTTGGTGGTGGATTCGATACGGATCTTGTGCCAACAATGGTATTCAGGGATTTTTCAGCCTGGTATCATCTTGTTGTCGCCTATGACACAACCGAAAGCACAGCATCTAATCGCGTAAAGATTTACGTTAATGGCGTTCAGGTAACTACTTTTGATGCGGCTACATACCCTGGATTAAATACAGAGACATACATTAATGCTACTAACCTTCATTATCTATCTAGGCATCCTAACGGACTCTATTTTGACGGCTACCTAGCCGACGTTCATTTCATCGACGGTCAAGCGCTAGACCCCACCGACTTCGGAGAGTTTGACGCCACCACTGGCGCGTGGAACCCGATTGAATACACCGGCAGCTACGGCACCAACGGCTTCCACCTTCCCTTTAGCGACAATAGTTCTGCCTCTGCACTTGGCACGGACGACAGCGGCAACGGGAATAATTGGACGGTTAATAACTTTAGCGTCACTGCTGGTTCTGGCAACGACTCCCTCCGCGACTCGCCCACGAACGGCAACACGGCGAATGACACCGGCGCGGGCGGTGAAGTGCCGGGGAATTACTGCACTTGGAACCCGCTGGATAAGAACACCTCAATAACGCTATCAAACGGCAATCTACAAATTTCTGGACTTAACATTGACCACCGAATGGCACGCGCCACTTTTGGTATGTCGAGTGGTAAATGGTATTGGGAAATAACAATTACTGATGCTGCCGGTTCTCCTCATGTTGGAATTGCCAAGCAAGACGCATCACTCGCAAATGGGCAGTTTGTTGGTGCAAGTGCTAATAGCTGGGGGTATAGCAACTATATCGGAAATAAGTTCAACAACGGCGTGGGCACTAGCTATGGCGCTAGCTGGACTGTTGGTGATGTTATGGGCGTTGCCTTTGACGCGGATAACGGCACGTTGACCTTTTACAAAAATGGGACGAGTCAAGGCACTGCATTTACTGGACTTACTTCTGGTCCTTATTTCCCGGCGGCCAGCTGTTATTACACCAATGACATATACCAAGCGAACTTCGGTCAACGCGCCTTCGCCTACAGCGCCCCTAGCGGTTTCAAGGCACTCTGCACCGCCAACCTAGACGACCCTCTAATTGCAGACGGCAGAACCGCGATGGATGTGTTGACCTATACAGGCAACGGCACCAGTCAGACGTTTTCGGGACTTGAGTTTTCTCCTGACCTTGTGTGGCTTAAGAAGCGATCTGATACCCAAAATAACGTGGTCTATGACACGACAAGGGGCGTCACTTCCGAGCTTGTTACCAATTCGCAAAATGTGAGCTTCAACTCGCAGGGTGTTACAGCATTTAATAGCGATGGATTCAGCGTAGGCAATGGCGGCGTATCGAATGACAGCGCTCAAACCTATGTCGCCTGGACATGGGACGAAAGTGCTTCTAAAGGATTTGACATTGTTAGCTACACAGGAGATGGTAATTCAAATCGCACTGTTTCTCATTCCTTGGGAGTCAAACCAAGCTTGATGATTGTCAAGAGATACTCCTCAGGTGGATCTAACTGGAGCGTGTATCACCAAGACTTGGGTGCAACAAAATACCTCCAACTTAATGCGATTAATAACGCAAACACTGCATCGAACCAGTGGAGCAATACGGAACCCACTAGCACCGTGTTCACGGTAGGAAGCGGCGGCAATGTCAACGACAACGGTGACGATTACATTGCCTACCTTTTTGCCGAAATCGAAGGCTACAGCAAGTTCGGCAGCTACACCGGAAATGGCAATGCTGACGGACCTTTCGTGCACACCGGATTCAGAAGCTCACTGGTAATAATTAAAGAAACAAGTGGCAATAATGATTGGATGATGTACGATACTGCAAGAGATCCGAGCAACGAAGTCACTCAGCTGCTTGTCCCTAACACTAGCGATCAAGAGAGTACACTGACCATCAACGAAATAGATATTGTGTCAAACGGGTTTAAACTTAGGTCCGACGCAGGCAAGACGAATAACAATGGCGACGAGTATGCATTTATAGCTTTTGCCGAAAATCCCTTCAAGTACGCCCGCGCACGTTGATCGGGCTAACCTAAAACCACGCACCTAGAACCATGTTTCTGTTAGACGGACGGCCACTTTCAGCAGATCGGGCATTCACCCATCTGGGCATTCAGTACCCCAGGAATTGGCTGAGGCTTGCCAGTCCTGAAGAGCGTGCTGCAATCGGCATCACCTTAGTGCCCGACCCCCCGTCATACGACCAGCGCTTTTACTGGGGCTATGACATTGACGGCCACCTCATTCCCAAAGACCACGCCGAACTGGTCAAGCTCTGGATCAGCAACACCCGCCAAACCGCTAACAGCCTGCTGACTCCTACCGACTGGATGGTGGTCCGCGAAGCTGACAATGGCACCACGGTCAATCCTGACTGGAAGATGTGGCGTGAAGCTGTCCGCCTAGCTGCCAACGAGAAAGTGCTGCATATCGGCACAACTAATGACACGCCAGATTTGGCGGCATACATTACCGGCGGCACCTACAACGTCTGGCCAAATGATCCTGACCATCCTCCTGTCGTCGCTGACGATCCTGCTGATGACGTTGTGGTCATTGATGGGGATGGCGAAGATGCAGGACCAGTTAGCGGAGGAGCAGTTTGATGGCAGTCAAAAGTAAGACTGCACTGGGGCGCGTCGATCACAAAGCCGGGCGTCCCAAAACCACATCTCAGGGTTACGGGCAGCATTCCCGTCCACGCAAGCGCGGCAAAAAACCCATGCGCGGTCAAGGTCGGTGAATCAGCCACTGTCGCTGCTTGGCGGTTTGCTGGCACTGCTAACAACTGTTGTGGCGACAACGGTCACCATCGACTCGCGCTACGCCAAATCCGCAGAAGTCAAACAACAGTTTTGCCAAGCCCGTAAGCAGCAACTGCGGGATCGTATTTTTGAACTGGATCTAAAGAATCCCAAAACACCAAACGACAGAGCGTTGCGAGAATATCTGCAACAGCAACTTCGTGATGGATGCTGAAGTTTTAGAGAACTGGCGCAAGATCAAAGCAGCACTAGAAGCAGCAGGCAAAACGGATTGTGACTACTACCGCCGAGCCGTGGTGATTTTGCGCGGCCAGCCCGATCCTTGGCGGCCACCTTCGATAAAATAATTACAACGATTGACGGCCGTGGACCCCTTTCTTACGCCCCTAGCCACGGCCGCGATCATCGCTGGTGTTGGTGCCTTGTGGCGTATCGACAAACGCGCCAGCATCATGGACACCCGAATGGCCTTGATCCTGGAACAGATCACCGCGCTTCGGAGCGATCACAAAGAACGGCTCGACGACCACGAACGCCGAATCCGCACCATCGAACAGAAACTGTGACCACCATCGTCCACTCCACCTGCTTTGAAGGCGGCTACAAGCTGGAGCAACTGGAGAACGAGCGCAACGAGATTTACTACCGGGCCTGCAAGGACAGCATCTGCCGGTATGCAGAGGACGAATACATCGCCCGCATGTACCTAGAGGGCATGGGCTGGGACCCTATGCAGCCTCCACTTCCCGAGGATCAATCCACTCCTCAATCTCAACCTCCAGTCGCTGATCCCAAAAATCCTGTTCCCGAAACCACTCCCGCCAGTCCCGACTCGCCTTCCGCACATTGCACGACAGACAGGCTGGAATCAGATTCCTCGGATGGGTATGCCCGCCTTTACTTTTAGCTAACACGTGATCGAGGGTGGCCGAGCGCCCCAAATCTAAATTGCAGTAAGCACATCTATTTCGCCACTTCCAAATAATTTCTTGCCGAAACTTTAACTTCGCCTCCTTTTTATTTAAGTATTCGCCATCCTTGATCTGATGGTCCATACCTAGGTGTCGCTACATGAAAGGTAGCCGCAGAAACACTTAAGCGCTGGCCCCTCTTATCTAGTACAGCTAAACTTTTGCAAGATTCCAGTATTCAATGGATCCCACCGCTCTCGCTGCTATCGCAATCCTGGCTGCCGCCGGAAGCGAAATCCTGACCCTGCTGCCCATCCGCAGCAACAGCTGGGTGCAGCTCGCCATCAGCCTCCTCAACGCAATCTCCCGAAAAAAGTCCTAACCACAACCTGGCTGGTGCGATTCGGCGAAAAGGACTGGCGCCACAAACTGCACAAGTCCGCACAGGACTTCAAGTTTCAAGCCACCCTCAAACCCCGCCTGGATCGCACCATTGAGGACTGGCATCAAGCACAGCCCGAGGCACTCAAACCTGTGGTGAGAGAACACGCTGACGGAGGTTTCAGTATCCACGCTCCTTGGTCCGATGGCGCAAAACAAGATCCGCCTCGCTGATCTCTTCCGGTATTACAAAGCGCTGCCCCACCAGACAGCCGCTATCACCGAGCTAGAGGAAGCCATCAACAAAACCAACCCGCATGTGCTGGGGCGTGATCAGGGCTGGTTCAAAACCTGGAGTGTGGCCGGCAAGCAAACGAACTTTGCCAACACATGGGAAGGCGTCATCGAAGCCGCCCGAGTTGCCGGAGCCAAGTTCCCCGAGCTTGTCGCTGCCCAGTGGGCTTGCGAATCCGCCTGGGGCAAACACGTCTCTGGCCGTAACAACTTCTTTGGCCTGAAGGGTGACGGCACCGCGACCAAGACCCAGGAATTTATCAACAACCAGTGGATCACAATCACCGATAGCTTCATCGACTTCCCTGATCTCGCCTCGTGCGTGGTCTATCTGGTCGATCGCTGGTATCGGGACTACAAGAAATACAAGGGCTGCAACAACTGCAGCACCCGCGAGGAAGCCGCGAAGTGGCTGGTAAAAGAGGGCTACGCCACCGACCCCACCTACGCCGAGAAACTAATCAAGCTGATGAACCAGCACGCTGGAACTGAACCAGCAATCAAGCCTCACGAAAAAATCCTGAAGGTGCCGTACGAGTATCAGCTTGGAGCTGATGACGGCCCCCAAGGTTACCGCCAGTGCTTCAGTTCCAGCTGCGCGATGGTGGCCCGCTACTACGGCAAGATCTCGGGCGACTACGAATACAACAAGATCCGCGCCCGCTTCGGCGACAGCACCAACCCCCAAGCCCAAAAAGCCGCCCTGCATTCGCTGGGACTGAAGGCCGAGTTTGAGATGGATGGCACGGCGGACATGCTGATTGAGGAAATCTCAAACGGCCATCCGGTTGCGGTTGGCTGGCTCCATCACGGACCAGCGAGCGCCCCAACCGGTGGCGGCCACTGGACGGTGGTGCGCGGCTTCACGCCAACCCACTTCATCCATAACGACCCCTATGGCGAGGCCAACCTTGCCGCCGGTGGCTACATCAGCCACAAAGGCGGCGCCGGAATCGCCTATTCCCGTAAAAACTGGTTGCCACGGTGGCTCGTGGACGGACCAGAAACGGGCTGGTACATGAAAATTCGCCCATGACGCCATGCGCCCCATCGAACACTCCACCGAGTCCTGCTTCCACAAAGCGGCAACCGACCAATGGCTAGTTGACCGCTTCAACGCCGGTGATTATCGAGGTTTGCTGGAGGCCGCGCTAATCCTCAACACGCTGCACCAGCTAGAAAAAACAAAGGCCAACTGGGCCATCCACGAAGCGGCGGACAACCTAGCTGACCGGTTCGGACTAGACCGCGACTCAGCCTAGTTTTTTGAGCGTGTACTTCTGGTACAGCCCGGTGTAGGTGCCGTGCATGGGATGGCTCAACTGGTCACGGCCATCCTTAAAGAACAGCTCGTCCAGGTAGTCAGCCCGCGCCATCTCGGCAGCGGCCTTGGTGAAATTGAGCTTGGGCGGAGGAGTCATTTCCCTTCAGCAGCTTGTTTGCGTCGCCTTTCCACCAGGCTGGGACTGGTGTACGAACGAGCCAGCTTAGGTTTCTTGGCCGCTTTCGGGGGAACGTCTACCCGGCAGTTGGGGTAACGATTTTGGGCAAACTGAATCGCCTGCTGGAGCGACTCGGCCCGAATCAAATCCCGCATGGCGCCCTGCCCGCCAATCCAGATCATCAGCTCGAACAGCTCAGATTTTTCTGCGCTGGTGCGAGACCGACCCTCCCCGAGACGCTGCGAACGCTCGGAGTCTTCCTTCCACTGCAAAACCGCGTTGTTCATCGTTCTAGTAAGAGGGTTCTTCGATGCTGTGGATAGCAACCGGACTGCTGGTGCAATCCGCCGCAGCGCGTGCTGCAACCACAGCCCTCTCGTAATTGGGCCAACTGGAGGCATCCTCCTTGACCCTTGTCACAGCAATACCTTTCCCTGGACCATAAATGGCAGTGACCCAGTGGTCCCCAGCCATCACGACGTAGCGCGTCATGTTCAGTAAAAATTTACTGTGTAAGCTTAGTGATTATACCGAGATCAAACCAGACTATGAACAAATGCAACTAAGTCTTATGCGTCTTTACCTGACTCCCCTTTTTCTTGCTTGGAGCGCTGCCTTCCCTCTACCCGCCGTTGGACCGACTCTTTCCAGGCCTCCTCATCAGCAGCCTTGGCAGTGTCATATTCCTGCGGCTGGATCTGCGAAAGCGCCGAGTAAACGAACTCACGCAACATCCCAGTCACTCGAACGCCTCTTTCTTCGGCCAGCTTCTCGGCCAACTTGTACCGATTGGTATCCAGGAGCAGCTGGCAATAAATTTTCGACCCGTGCTTCAGGGGCATCGCTGGTTCTCTAGTCTCCTACACAATAGCATACTGAGACACAGTAGACCTACCAGCGGACATCCCGGTCCACGCCTTTCCGCCACGCATTGGCCTGAGCCACCCTCGCCCCACCCCTCTGCTTGGAGCATCCTTTTCGGATACCCCGCGCCCACTCCAAAAACGCCGCCGCCCGCTGGAGATCCGCCGTCTTAGCCAGCCGAATCTCCTTATACAACCACTCCAGCATCATCTCCCTGCCGGTGCGACTCATGAAACTCGTTCTTCGACTAGATCAATCAGCGGTTTAATCGCCAAGATCCGGTGGTCGGGGTAGACCCGGCGGGTATACATCTGAGCGGTGTAAACGTCCGGGGCTTCCATGTAGATATTCTCGGTCGCCCCGTGTTTTGGATAAAGCGTCACCCGATACTGGTTGAGCTTGATTGGATTATTTGGCGTCGAGCCAACTGCTTCCGACATGAGCTTCCGCTAGTGCTGGAACTTTTCCTAGCCACTCTGCCTCGGCCTTTTCCATAGTGGTCTGAAGAATTTCAGCCCATTTTTCGGCTACGTCTTCACGAGCGACGAGGATGATTTCGTCGTGCACGACCCCGGACAGCCGAACTTCATCCTCACCGGCATGGAGCAGTAACGGCCAGAGCATTCCCAGCGTCCGCTTGAGAACCGCCGCGCCAGCAGCTTGTATCGGCGTGTTACAGCGCGTGGTGAGTTTGTTGTGGTCGCCAGGAAGAAACCGCCGGAGGTTTGAAACACGG
>Ga0208019_1000318_pt1 | contig 26833 bp, 21 predicted proteins | sample CB_VirMetaG_5_FD_184540 | JGI IMG/M metagenome (GOLD analysis project Ga0208019, IMG submission 184540) | Freshwater to marine saline gradient viral communities from Chesapeake Bay - CB_1508_1D Viral MetaG (SPAdes) (version 4) | ecosystem: Environmental > Aquatic > Marine > Coastal | place: USA... | reverse complement strand
GGTCAGCCCCAACAACCGCAGGGGTTCGATGACCATGACTGGGATGGTGCTGCCGAACTCACACCCGACGAGCAGCGTGAGCTTGCACGTGATGTTGATGAGGCCATACGCCAAGGCGCATTGATAGCAGGTAAGGTCGGGTCAGGTGGTGATCGTGATCTCGACGACTTGCTTACACCACAGATTGATTGGCGCGAGGTACTGCGCGAGTTTATCAACACCACGTGCGTAGGTAACGACTACTCCACATGGCAACGCCCCAATCGTCGTTACGTGTCATCAGGTTACTACATGCCGAGTGGCATCAGCGAGCAGGTCGGTGAGTTGGTCATCGCTGTCGATACGTCTGGCTCCATTGGTCAGGTCGAACTCACAGCGTTCATGTCCGAGATACGTAGTATCTGCGACACCGTACAGCCCGAGCGCATACGCTTGCTGTACTGGGATACCAAAATTTGTCAGGACGAGAAGTATGACATGCACCAGCTCGATGATCTCGTCAAGACAACCAAGCCCAAGGGTGGTGGGGGCACCAATGTCGAATGTGTTACCGAGTATCTCACCGCTGAGGGTATCAAGCCACAAGCCGCCATCGTGCTGACGGATGGGTACCTTGGTGGATCATGGGGGCAATGGGCATGTCCTGTGCTATGGTGCATCTTAGACAACAAATCAGCAAAGCCCGACACGGGTAAGTACGTTAACATAACATCAAGGGAGATGTGATATGGAATACCGAGAAGCAGTAGAGGTAGTCGAGGCTATCATCGCAAGGCACTGTGAGAAGTTACGGAGTGAGGCCGAACTTCTCGAATCATTCGGCGCACGTAGGACTGCGCTCCAACAGATCAACGCAATCCAAGAAGCACTCAACAAAGTACGCAACGGCTAAGTAAGGAGAACGACATGTCTACATATGATTACACACTTGTTAGTGACGCACTAACACGAGGCGAGGCCTACGGTATGGAGTACGTCACAACACCATTGGCAGGAGACCCCGCCGGGTACTTGGGGAAATGTTCACATGGATACGATTTTGCAGAGCGCGTATGTAAAGAACTACGTGTGAAGATGCACCCACGTGATCACAACAGCTACTGGATTTATCGTGACGATTGCCCCTATGTGTTGGGGTGGGTCGCATACGGTGACTTCCGTGACGGTGGTGATGGCACCAATATGTACGTTGTGCAGTCACGCACCATCGTCAATGGCAAGTACAGTGAGTACAGCAAGCAATACTTCATGAAGATGTCTACCAATGTAGATGTGGCAGTACGTAATGCTAAGAAGTTTCTACGCATGATGTCACCGCAAGAGATCGCAGGCACACGTCTACGCGATGCGTCGAATGCAGTGGACAGCGTGGTCGATACCGCACGTAACGAGTTTACCGAGATACGCAACAAGGTCATCGACGTGGAGACAAGTCTGTATTCGTCTCGCACCAACGTGGGGTCCGCGCTTATCAACGAACTACGCCACCTGATGAACAGTAACCACGAGTTTGTCGATGCGGAGTTTGGGCAGAACCTGACTACGTTCTTTACCAAACAGGATGAACTGACTGCCTTGCAGAACCGCACGGTACCTATGTGGTTTGTCCGTGTGTACGAGCGCATGGGTCAGCAGATGTTTGATGTGCTTACCATCGACAATGCCGAGAGTAGATACAGAGCGCAAATGAGTGATGACGTATCACGCTACACAGCCGATGACTTGCCCGAGGAGATTATGCAGAAGCTGTCTGTCCTCAACATCCTGTCAAAGGACGACTACGTTGATGACGTAGGGTTCTCTGCGGGCGAGGGCATGTTCTATGTCGTACGGTAACGACTTACCACATGATGATAACGTATATCGCGTTTACGTATCGCCCCATACCAACGCTGTCGAAGTGTCATGTATTGGCCTGGAAGTTGACAGTACGCCATACCGTTGGTACGATTCGGTAGATGCCCTTCCCTTGTGGATGCAAGAGAAGGTTGCCCTACTCATGATGACCAGTCTGGACAAGCCAACCAGTGAGGTCGAAGGAGTAGGCAGACGGATTGATGCCAATGTTTATTGGGTTTTCCGTGTGTGATGTTAGTGCGGCACTAACAAGGGGGGCGGTTCGCCGCTCCCCGACTTCAACTTTGATACCAGTTCCGAGGGGCAACATGGCTGACGAACGAGGCGAAATTCAAAAGCGGTTGGATGACAACTTATGCCCTTGGTGTATGAGTACGCTCACGCTAGTCGAAGATACCTATGTAACCGAGAAACGCTACATAACCCGTCAATGCAAACAGTGTAGCGGTAAGGTTGTAGATCATTTTACGTTTGGAGAAAAACATGGCGATGACACCAGAAGCAAAGGTTAAGAAAAAGGTAGCGGCACACCTAAAGATGTTAGGTGCGTACTACTTCTATCCAGTGACCGGAGGATACGGTAAGAGTGGGGTACCCGACATCATCGGATGCCACGAAGGTAAGTTCTTTGGCATAGAATGTAAGGCAGGTAAGAATAAACCCACGCCCTTGCAAGAAAAGAACCTATCTGATATAAAGATTAGCGGTGGCATAAGTTTAGTCATCAACGAAGACAACATAGATGACGTGCTGATCTATGTTGGCGGTCAGAACCGCGACCCACGACAGCTTGAGTTTGATTTTGGGGCGGTCTTTGGGGTTTGGTGAGCCAGCAACCTAAGCTCGATACCTTCAGCGTCGATCGACGAGTGGTGGGAAGACCATCTTAGGAGAATATAAATGAATACTGAACAGAGCGTGGAATGGGATACCGTTAAGTCAGATGACGGGCAGCTCTTGAAGAGGGCGAAGGTTGATGGAGGTTGGTTATGGCTACATCTACAAGCTTATAGAGTTTTCGATCTTGAGGGGAGGGTAGACTTGGAGTTCCGCAATGCTATTACGTTCCAACCAGACCCCTAAGACTACGATCCTTGGCGCAGGTTGAAGGCTCACCTGTTTAGGCACTACAAACATAGGAGAACGACATGGGATATACCGAAGAAGGTATAGGCTATCAGCATCGGGATACAAGTCTCGCCGCCGCTAGCAACGTAGGGGGTAAGAAGACCACCTTACGCGAACAAGTTTACACCCTACTAACGCAAACCCCCACCCCTTTGAGCACTGAACAGGTCGCCGAGATTTTAGGTCGCCCCTACGTATCAGTCCAACCCCGACTATCTGAACTATCAAACGATAGACGCATACGAGACAGCGGTAAGCGTGGTAAGACGCAATGGGGTAAGGCTTGTATTTTGTGGGAGGTGTGCCGTGAAAAAACAACGAACTAAACCCGAGTGGATCGCTATCGCATTAAAGTGTGAAGCCGCTTACCTGCTCGCGCCGTGGTATTCACCAATGCGCCTCTTTTTTTCTTACGGTGCGAAACACGCTAGGCGAAAGGCTGAGCAAGCACCTGAGTAAAACCAAGGGCATGGGCTTTTTCCGTACGAGGGTCTGTGTTTAATTTTATATCGTACGCGCAATAGGAGAACGACATCATGACTACTAAATCATCCCCCAAAGCTGACGCAGTTCGGGCCTACCTAGTTAAGAACAAAACCGCCACCCCTGCGGAGGTCGCAAAGGCTACAGGCGTTTCGTATGGATACGTTTACAAGTTAATGCAAAAGATCGGTACGCCGAAAGAGGTGTTTATCGCAGAGGAGGAAGCGACAAGCACCGGAAAAAAGCCACAAACCGCCAACCTACGACAGGTTGGTGGGGAACATTACGTGGGTTTATCCGTCGAGCCTTGGGAGGCAATGGAAGCATGGATGACTAAGGACGAGTTTATCGGGTTCTTGAAGGGCAACATTATTAAGTATCTTGCCAGAGAGAAGAACGCGAACGACTTGGACAAAGCAGGTCATTACATGCAGAAACTGCTAGAGGTGAAGTGATGGACTTAATCACGTTAGATTTTGAAACTTATTATGACAGGGATTATTCCCTGTCCAAGTTAACTACTGAGGAGTACGTACGTGATCCCCGATTTGAGGTGATTGGCGTAGGTGTTAAGGTGAACAATGAAGGAACTGAATGGGCAAGCGGAACCCACGACGAACTCAAGCGATACTTACATAGCTTCGCGTGGGAAAAGAGCATGGTACTTGCTCATAACACTATGTTTGATGGTGCCATTTTGTCTTGGGTGTTTGATGTTCATCCTCGCATTTATACCGATACTTTGTGTATCGCCCGTGCTCTTCATGGCGTGGAAGTTGGTGGCAGTCTCAGGGCGTTATCTGAAAGATATGGCATCGGCGCTAAAGGTACCGAGGTTCTAAACGCTTTAGGTAAACGACGAGCAGACTTTACCGACGATCAGTTAGCCCTGTATGGCGACTACTGCATAAATGATGTCGAGTTAACACACAAACTATTCAACATCTTTTTACGTAAAGGCTTTCCTAAACAAGAACTTAGAATGGTTGACCTTACCTTACGGATGTTTACCGAGCCATGTCTGGAGTTGGATATTGGTCTGCTTGAACAGCATCTGGAGGATACGAGGGAGCGGAAAGACCAACTGCTTGAGAGTGCAGGTGTGTGTAAAGACGATCTCATGTCTAACCCCAAGTTTGCGGAGGTCCTGCAAGGGTTGGGTGTTAGCCCACCAATGAAGACTAGCCCGACTACTGGCAAAGAAACTTTCGCGTTCGCTAAGAGCGACGAGGCTTTCAAGGCGTTAACTGACCATGAAGATGACAGGGTGCAAGCTGTGGTAGCGGCACGTCTGGGTACCAAGAGTACCTTAGAGGAAACCAGAACTCAGCGGTTCATCGACATAGGTAAACGTGGCACGTTGCCCGTGCCTGTTCGCTACTACGCCGCACATACTGGGCGATGGGGTGGTGATGACAAGATCAACATGCAGAACCTACCAAGCCGTGGGCCAAATGGTAAGAAGTTAAAGCGTAGCATCCTCGCGCCAGCAGGACACACCTTGATTGATGCCGATAGCGCACAGATCGAAGCACGTGTACTCGCATGGCTTGCGGAACAGGACGATCTTACTGAGGCGTTCGCCAACAACGAAGATGTATATAAGAAGATGGCGGCTCGTATCTACAATGTAGATGTCGATGACGTAACTAAAGATCAGCGGTTCGTTGGTAAAACCACGATCCTTGGCGCAGGTTACGGCATGGGAGCAGTGACGTTTCAAGCACAGCTAAAGACGTTTGGGTTTGATATGGAACTGGACGAGGCCCGTCGGGTCATAAACATCTATCGTGAAGCTAACTGGAAAATCAATCAGTTATGGCGCAACTGTCAGAACATGGTCAAGAACATGGTCAACGGCGACAGCGTACAGATTGGTAAGTCAGGTGTGCTGAAAGTGTTGGGATCAGAACGCGGTATCTTACTTCCATCTGGATTGACACTGCGCTATGACGACTTATCAGCCGATCACACTGATACTGGGTTGGAGTACAGCTATAAGACACGCCGTGGACGCACCAGAATATATGGTGGGAAGGTCACTGAAAACGTGTGTCAGGCGATAGCGCGTTGCATTATTGGTGAGCAAATGTTACAAATTAGCAAGAGATGTCGCGTTGTGCTAACTGTTCACGATTCGATTGTGGTCTGTGCGAAAGACGATGAAGTCGAGGAAACACAGGCGTATGTCGAACAATGTATGCGTTGGATACCCGACTGGGCAGAAGGTCTGCCGATTGACTGTGAAAGTGGAACTGGGAAATCGTACGGAGATTGTGAATGAGTGTAGCACCGTGGTCGTTTAGTAAGATCAAAGCATTCGAGCAATGCCCTAAACAGTTTTACCACGAGAAAATACTCAAAGAGTATCCGTTCGTTGAGACTGAGGCTATCCGTTACGGTAATGCGTTTCACAAAAGCGCCGAAGACTACGTTAAAGATGGTACTCCACTCCCTGAGAAGTTTACGTATGCTCAACCAGTGCTTGATTCCCTGAACGCCAAACGAGGGGTCAAGCTATGCGAGCAAAAGATGGGGATCACAGAGAACCTCAAACCCTGTGGTTTCTATGACAAGGACGTATGGTTTCGAGGGATTGCAGACTTACTAATCATTGACACGTTAGGTCAGACTGCGTGGGTTATTGATTATAAGACTGGTAAGAACGCACGGTATGCGGACAAAGGTCAGCTAGAACTGATGGCATTAGCTGTGTTTCTGCACTACCCCGACATCAAAAAAGTCAGGGGTGGGCTAGTCTTTGTGGTCAGTAACGATCTCATCAAAGCAAGCTATGACGAGTATGATGAGCAAGAACTGTGGGTGAAATGGCAGGGCAAGTACAACGCCATGAAGACCGCCGCCGACAAAGATGTTTGGAACCCACGCCCGAATGGATTGTGCAAACGGCACTGTCCAGTAACTGTATGTCCTCACAACGGGAGCAACTAATGCCGTACAAAAACCCCAAAGACCGCCCCAAACAGAAGAACAAGCCTGTCGGGAGTAAAGAATTTAAGGCGCGTATGGAACGTCAGCGTGCCCGTAGGAAGATGGATAAGACAGGTAAAGACGCTAACAAGAACGGGAAAGCCGACAAGCGAGAGGGTAAAGACGTGGCACACAAGAAGCCATTGTCTCGTGGCGGTTCCAATAAAGACGGTGTAACTGTACAGAGCCGCCGCCGCAACCGCGCGGCAGGTGGAGCCTTGAGCAAAGGCAAAAAGAAATAAGTTAGTGCGACACTAACACCGCGCCGAAAGGCGTTGCGATGGAGAACGATGTGCAGATATTGGAAAACAAGGCGCTATTATTGCGCCTAAAAAACCCCAACAAAGTTACGAAAGTTGTCGAGAAGAGTCGAGAACTATCAGATAATCAAGTTGTGGTGAACTGGGGTATCGACGAGGCTCATACCTTAAAGAAGCTAAACATTAACGTACCATCCCCCATCGAGGGGAAGTACGAGTGGTCTGGACAGTACAAACCGTACGAACACCAGAAGACCACAGCCGCATTCCTTACGATGAACCGTCGAGCGTTCTGTTTTAACGAGCAAGGCACTGGCAAGACTGCATCTGCAATCTGGGCATCCGACTTTCTAATGACACAGGGCAAGGTAAACCGTGTGTTAGTTATCTGCCCGCTTTCCATCATGGATAGCGCATGGCGTAATGACTTGTTTAGTTTTGCCATGCACCGCACGGTGGACGTGGCTTACGGTGCTAAAGAGAAGCGCAGAAAGATCATCAACCAAGGCTCTGATTACGTCATCATTAACTATGACGGTGTGGAGATCGTTGCCGAAGACATTGCGAACGGCGGCTTTGACTGCATCATTGTCGATGAAGCTACACACTATAAGAACGCACAGACCAAACGATGGAAGACACTGAATAAGCTGTTAACCGACCAGACTTGGCTCTGGATGATGACAGGCACACCTGCCGCACAGTCACCCCTAGATGCGTATGGTATTGCGAAACTGGTCAACCCCACTGCCGTACCACGGTTCTTTGGTTCGTTCCGAGATATGGTGATGTACAAAGTCACCAACTTCAAATGGAAGCCGAAAGAGACAGCGACCGAGACAGTGTACAACGCACTGCAACCTGCCATCCGCTTTACAAAAGACGAATGCCTTGATCTGCCTGACATGGTTTACGCCAAACGCGAGGTGGAACTCACGCGCCAGCAGAAGAAGTATTACAAGGAACTCAAAGATAAACTTGTTTTACAGGCCGCAGGTGAAGAAATCACGGCACCCAACGCCGCCATCAACATGAGCAAACTCCTACAAATATCTTCTGGTGCGGTCTACACCGACAACGGAGAAGCATTGGAGTTCGACATCAAGAACCGCTACAAAGTATTACGAGAGGTGATTGACGAGAGCAGTAAGAAAGTTCTGGTTTTTGTGCCGTTCAAACATACCATCGACATCCTCGCAGGGAAGCTACTTGACGATGGGATAACCACCGAGATCATACGTGGGGATGTATCTGCACCCAAACGGACAGACATCTTTCACCGTTTCCAGACTACTCCAAACCCGAAAGTGTTGGTGATACAGCCGCAAGCCGCCGCGCATGGGGTCACGCTCACCGCCGCTAACACCGTTGTTTGGTGGGGGCCAACAAGCTCGTTGGAGACTTACGCCCAAGCTAACGCACGTGTTCACAGGTCAGGACAAGACCACAAGTGTACCGTCGTGCAGCTACAAGGATCAGCCGTAGAGAAACGTGTTTACACACTATTAGATAGCAGAATAGACGTACACACAAAAATGATTGATCTTTACAAAGAATTACTTGACTAACTCATTATGCGTTAGTAGAGTAAACATCCCGACAGTTATGTCGTGCGAATAGGAGAACTTTATGAGTGAGGACAAAAAGTTAGCCGAAAAGCTAACACGTGTGTACTTAAAAATCCGTGATAAGAAGGCACAGCTTTCTGCGGAATTTAAGAAGCAAGAAGAGGACTTGAACCACCAACTGGATCAAGTCAAGGCCGCGTTACTCGACTACTGCAAAGAGCAGGGGCTTGAGAGCGTTAAAACTTCTGAGGGTATTTTCTACCGTTCGGTGAAGACGCGCTACTGGACTAGCGACTGGGAAGCTATGCACCAATTTGTAATGGAGCATAACGTACCTGAGTTTCTGGAAAAGCGGCTCAACCAAACCAACGTGCGAATATTCCTTGAAGAGAATCCAGAGACCGTACCTAAAGGACTTAATGTGGACTCTGAATATATCATTTCTGTGAGGAAAAAATCATGACAGGACCTTTTGTTCCAATCGAAGACTTGTCCAAGCACTTCTCTGTATCGGTTTCGACCATACGCGCATGGGTGCGACAAGGACATATACCTAAAAATACTTACATAAAAGTAGGTAACACATATCGGTTTTCAATCGACGATGTGTCCACTGCTCTGACCATTGCGGCAGGGGAAGAAACTAAAGTGGAGAAGACCAACGGCGCAACTGCGGCTGTTGGTGGATTAGCCGCTGTTACTAATGTAGAGCTAGCGCGAGGTTATACCGAGCACGATGCCGAGCCTGAGTACAGCTTAGACGAAGATTTATAAGGAGAAACTAATGTCCGATGTTACCTTGTTTGAAAACAATGCGCTTGCAAATAGTGACCTGTTTAAGAGTCTACAAGATGTAAACAACACTCTGCTAAGTGGGTCTGGTGGGGGTGACAAAAATCGCCGTATCAGCCTCAACGGTAGTAAGTTCAGAGAGTTCATCAACGGCGAACAAGTGTCCGTCAGTAAAGAAGATAACATGAATATGGTTATCGTGAACGCGGCTCCAATCTCACGCTCTTATTATGAGAGTGCGTACGATCATACTAACCCAACACCGCCTAAGTGTTGGTCAGCCGATACAAATGCACCTGCCAAAGAGGTTGCACCAGAGAACCGTCAAGCCTCACGGTGTATGGATTGTCCACAAAGCATTAAGGGATCAGGTGCAGGTGGAAGCCGCGCTTGTCGCTTTGCACAGCGTCTCGCTGTTGCGTTGGAAGGACAGTTAGATAAGGTGTATCAGCTACAGCTACCTGCGACTTCTGTATTCGGCGAAGCCAAAGATGGTAAGATGCCAATGCAAGCATACGCGCGGTTCCTGTCAGCGCACAACACCCCTGCTGTCGCAATCGTCACCAACATGCGGTTCGACGAGAACGCTAGTGTACCGAAGCTGTTTTTCAAAGCTGTTCGTCCATTGGATGAAAACGAGTTACAGCAAGTGGTTGACTTAAAAGATCATCCCGATACGGTTAAGGCTATCACGTTCACGGTATCGCAGACGGACGGTGTATCTAAATCCGCACCCGAAAAACCTGCACCTCAAAAGAAAGCAGAACCTGCACCATTGTTTGCTACTGAGGAAACTGAGGAAGTAGTAGAAGAACCCATTGACGAGCCTACAAAAGTTGTCAAAAAATCCGCACCCCCCAAACCTGCGGACGATGATGACCTTAGTTCGATTATCAATAATTGGGATGACGAAGACTAACATTCGTCGTCAAGGTAATCGGACTGCGCCACGATGGGGGGATGTACCTCTTTCCCCCTGTCGTGGCGATTTAGGCAACGGGTGGATCAATGGAAACGAAGACATTTTTATCAAAGGCGTTGAGTAGTGGGGGCTACTACTGTGTGTTTGCGGCAAGATCATCTGATGAACGTAAAGCACAGAAGTTTTACGACTCAATAGACGCCGTTGTCGATGCCGCCCATAATTTTGATGCAGAAGGATACGATGTTTATTACGGACTAGCGACGTTTGCTGAGGCAGGTTCGCGTAAAGTAGATAACGTACAAAGACTTAACTCTTTCTTTCTCGATCTCGATTGTGGGCCAAGCAAAGACTTTATGTCCCAAGAGCAGGCTATCATGGCCTTGCGGCGCTTTTGTAAGCGTAACAAATTGCCGAAACCCACGATGGTCAACTCGGGGAGAGGCATACACGTATACTGGTTTTTAGAAGAATCGGTATCGTACGAGGACTGGTTCCCTGTCGCGGAACGGCTCAAGCGGTTATGTAATCAGCAAGACTTCTACGCTGATCCGGCAGTGACCGCAGATGCGGCACGTGTGTTAAGAGTTCCTCACACACATAACTATAAGACGAATCCTCCATCGGACGTGGGCTTTTTTGGCTTAGCTGAGCGGTTTGAGACTGTCTCTTTTGACACATTCTCGGAGCGGCTCGGGTCTGATCCGATACCAGTTCCCGCGAAACATGTGCCGCGTGATCTTAGCGCGACCATGCAGAACCTGATGGGAAACCAAGAAAGTGTGTTTAAGGACATACTTATTAAGACACAACGAGGGGAAGGGTGTGCGCAGGTTGCTTACATAGTTAAGAACCAAGAAACCATGAGCGAACCCCTTTGGAGGGCAGGGTTATCTATTGCTAAGTTTTGTACTGACGGTGCCAAAGCTGTGCACCTGATGTCAAACAACCACCCTGAGTACCACCCCGATGAGACGCAGAAGAAGGTAGACCATATCAAAGGCCCTTATACCTGCGCACGGTTTGACGAATACAACCCAGATGTATGTGTTAACTGCCCTATGTGGGGCAAGATTAAATCCCCAATCTTGTTGGGGAAAAGGTTACGTGAAGCGGAAGTTGATGATGAAGGTAACTATGTTGTCGAAGAGACCAAACCCGAATACGTAATCCCTAAGTACCCACCACCATACGTGCGTGGGTCAAACGGTGGTGTGTATGTACGCACCACTAATGAAGACGGCGATGTGGATGAGAAGCGCATATACCATAACGACTTATACGTTGTTAAACGAATCAAGGACCCCGAGCTGGGCGAGTCGTTAGTCATGCGACTGCATCTACCAAGGGATGGGGTGCAAGAGTTCACACTGCCAATGAGTTCAGTCACGTCGAGCGAGGAGTTTCGTAAGAAGCTGTCATCGCAAGGCGTAGCAGTTAAAAAGATGGATGATTTGATGTCTTATACACTAAGTTGGGTGGATGAGTTGCAAGCCACCAGTACAGCGGACACCGCCCATGTCCAATTCGGTTGGGTAAACGACAAGTTCGATACGTTCATACTAGGTAATCAGAAAGTAAGACCTGATTGCGTGGAGTTCAATCCACCTGCCAACCAGACGGTAGGGTTCTTCCCACACTTTGAACCGAAAGGTACCTATGAAGCATGGCGCGAAAACCTAGAGCTATGGGCTGATGAGAAGTTTGCATTGCAACAGTTCGCGTTCGGTATGGGCTTCGGCAGTCCACTTATGGAGTTCTTAAACGAAAACTGCGGGGCGGTAGCGTTTATAAACAACGAGTCTGGTACGGGTAAAACCATGATGATGTACGCGGCGGCAGGTATTTGGGGGAACCCAGAGAAACTTGTTTTGGATAAAGCTGACACCGTTGCCTTCAAGATGAACCGTGCCGAGGTGATGCACAGCCTAATAACAGGGATTGATGAGGTGACAAACCTGACCCCACGTCAGATGTCTGATCTGATTTACCAAGGTACTTCGGGTAGACAGCGAGGGCGTATGACCGCCAGTGCTAACGTAGAACGACACCAAGGCAGAGGGTGGAACTTGCTAATGCAATACACGGCAAACGCTTCGGTTATTGAGACGGTAAGTCGTGGCAAGGCTATGCCGAAAGCAGAAGCACAACGGATACTTGAGTGCCGCGTTGAGCGTATGTTCGATGAAGTTAAGGATAAGGAATTACAAGATACGTTTAAGGCCAATGTCTTTGGTAACTACGGTCACGCAGGGATAATGTTTATACAGTGGGTGATGACTAATTTGGAAGAGACCCGCGCCATTATCAAGAAGGTACAACGTGCTGTTGACGATAAGGCTCAACTAACATCTGAAAACAGGTTTTGGTCTGACACAATCACCGCCACCATAGCAGGGTTGCTGATCGCAAAAAAGGTTGGGTTGCATGACTTCGATGTACAGAAGGTGTTTAAGTGGGCGACCACTGACTTGATAGCGCAGAACAAGCGCGGCCTGAGTGAGATGGCAGGGTCAGTAACTGACGTGCTTGGTGATTTCTTTGCCGAGAACATTAGTTATATCTTGCAGATCAAAAGCACGGCGGATAACCGAGGCTCACAAGGTAACGGGCTTGATGACCATGTGATACCCGAGCAGATTGCGCGTGGTCGATTAGTCGCACGGTACGAAACTGACACAAAACTCTTTTTCGTCAAACCAAAACCACTCAAGGAGTGGTGTGGTGAGTTGCAGATTAACTACGCACATTTGGTTAGCGAGATAATGAGTAAGTGCGATGGTAAGCGGAAAAAGAAACAATTAACCAAGGGCACGAACTTACAGTTACCCCCTGCCGACACAATTGTTATGAAGTTTGATGCGGACCCAGAAAATGAAGGTATTGCGAACCTATGATCTGTCGCCTGATGGCGTGGCTATAGAAGTCAACTGGGAGAGTATGACTGTGGGTGCGTCGATCTTTGTGCCCTGCATCAACACTGACAGTGCGGTAAAACAGGTAAACAAGATAATGTCCGAGAAACAGTGGTCGGCGGACCATAGACTACGTATCGAGGATGGCAATTTAGGGGTACGATTTTGGAGAACGCTGTGATATAGTTGTACAGACAGATGTGGTCCACGATCTCTGACAGTCTGTCGTTCTCCCTGACCCCCTCTTCGGAGGGGGTTACTTTTTACTCTCTTCTTTTTCCTGCGCGTAAAGAGCTTCCATCGTACCAATTCTGATAGTTAGCTCATGCACCCTGTCTTGTATTTCACGTAACTCAGTAACGTCACGCTCCAACCCTTCAAGTAGCATGTCTTGTCAAGCATCGGCAGGGAGAGCGCCAAGCTGTCCGCGAGGCCAGAGAATGCGAAACTCCGAGTTGGCTGAAATATCGACGTTTGTTATTTCGAGTTGATGTTCCATAGCCGTTAGCCGCGATTCCATCGTAAAGTACGCCATCGTTGCAATCGACGTAGCGACAATCATCCCTATTATGTTCTTTAGGGGGATGGTTAGATTAGTATCTTCCGAAACACTCGCCATATCAGTTCACGGGCGGCATAAACCCGTTCCTCACCCCATAAAGATGTTCCTCTGCGACTTTACGCATTGCCGGGGATAAGGTAACACCGTTGTACATATTCTCACTTGTTTTGATGTGTTGTTTTATTGATTTATTCAAGCTGTCGCCCGTGATCTTGAAGGTCGGATGCGCTTTGTTGAACTTAGCCATGTCACGTTTGACATCTGCCAGTGCATCCCAATCACCCATCCGTGCGGCAACGTAATACTTCTTGGTCAGGTCAGATCGTTGCTTACTGATCGAATGGTCTATACGTTTAACTCGTTGGTTCTCCTCTTGAATACGTATGTACTCTGCTGGAGCGAACCCTATAAACTGTGTAAACAACTCACCACCAGTCATATCGTCATAGATTGGATCGTTACGGCGCGTGTATATACCACCTTCTTGTTGGTACCGCCCGACTGACTTATACATGTTGGAGAAGCCCACAGGCATGATGCTTTCGATGCCGCGCTGTGTTTCACCGTTATATAAATCTATGATGCCGCGACCTGTCCGCTTCGCCACACTAAGTGCAGGGCCACCAATGTAGTACCCGATAGCCTCTTCCGCTGAAGGGTTGGGGTTGTATCTATTCTCTTGCAGCAGCAAGCCCGTTAGACGTACACGTGATGCCACGTCAGCACCTATTCCTACAGTGTCGAGAACTTGGTTAAACGCACCTTTGTACCAACCTTCGCCGATATAGGAGCGCACACGTTCGTTTGTATCGTCCTCGTCGTCATCAAACAGGAGCAGGTCCGCCATCAACTGGAACGCACCGTATAACGGAATACCGTGTACCCCTGCAAAAAACAGGGCCGAACCGTGTATGCCGATTAGTTGGTTCCGAGCGATCTTGCGCATGGCGGGATCGGATTCTCTGGATAACATAGTCTGAGCAGTTTTGAGCATTGTGTAGTACATGCGTAGACCGTAGGTCTTATACATCATCGCCACACGCCCGATGTTTTCTTGCGTGACACGCGGTGCAGTCTCTAGGGTAGAACCGCCGTTGTATTCTTGCGTATCGTAAAGAGCCTCCTCTGCCGCCATCTGCTGTCGCTGTGCTTCTGGCATCTTGGGGTTTTCAGCAGTGATGCGATCTAATGCGAGGTTGTACGATGCAACCATCGTCACCTGTCGGTTAAACCGCTCCGACTGGTTAAACATCATCGCCGATATACCTGTGCCGTAGTCAATGGCCGCTGAGATTTTGCGTCCTAACGTGTCAGTTCTACGTGCCCTACCACCTTCTTGGAGACCCAAGGCATCAAAGATAAACGAGCGGTTAAGGTGCCCACGTTCCGACGCCAGCCGTACAACTGGGGCAATACGCTCTAACTCCTTTAGACGTTCTTCTGGTATGTCTTCATTCTTCTTAACTACAAAGTCACCGTTGTCGGTAATGTCGTAGTAGGCATCCAAGCCATGAGCCAGCGCGATCTTGTCGAGCTTAGTCTCCCCCATACCACGTGCACCTATAACGAACGATGATGCGTTCATTAATTCGTCGTAGGTTTTTTGGTATCCGTATCGTGCGCCAAGCATAGGCATAACGAACATCGGTATCTGTGCGGTCTGCACCATAGCCGAGGCTACGTTGAAACCGATTGTGCCAACAAACGCGAGTTGGTTGAACATACGTACGTATTGCTCAAGCCCCTTCTGCTTTGCGCCATACTTGGCAAAGTTCATGCGTACCTTGATCTCGTCACGCAAAGTATCAAACATAAACTGGTTATCTTTTGGTACTTCTAATTCGTTAAGCTGCACTTCCATAGTTTGGAGAAGCGCGTTGTACTTTAACTTCTCCACCTGTCGAGCGAGGTCAAAGCCCTTACTCTTCATGGCGTACACCGCATCCTGCATATAGCCGGGCGTACCCTTACGTCTTTGCAGGGACTTAGCGAACGAGCTTTCTGGGAGCGCATCAATGAATAGACGCATAATTTCAGCTTGTACTGTGTCATCAACCTTGTTCGCGTTCAGCGAATCAAGCACCTGCTTCACAAACGAGGAAGACGGTGCGTTGTTGAAGTCAGACGTTTTGAAGTCACCATCCATACGATTGACAGTATTCGTAATGACATCAGGGTCTTTTAGAAGCGCGTCATAAACTCGGTCGCGTTGCCTCTTACTGTCGAACATCTGGAATACATACTTATCGCGCTCTGATTTAACAGCACCATCCTTGTATTGGAACTCTAGTTTGTACTGACCTTCACGTAGCAGCGGGAAGTAAACGTCTAGGGTGTTACTGTCAAACAACTTAGCAAATACTTCTTTCTTTAGCTCTGCTGCTGCGTCAGGGTTCTTAGCTAATGCTTCGTCAATACGCCCATTAATCGCATCTTTGAGGTTCTCGTACAGACTGCGGTACATGTCACGCATAGTGCGGTAGGCTTTTTGCCCGTCAGCACCGTCAGCACCAAGGGCATTCCAGTCAGCCCGTTGTGCATCCCACACGTCTGCCAAGCTGTTACCGCTTTCGTCGGTCTTGTCTTTGTAATCACTACGTGGCCTTGTTGGGTCTACCTGATAGATAGTAGCGCCGTACTCTTGGCTGTATATTAAGTCATTAAGGTTCTTCTGCTTTTCTTTGCTACCACCACTAGCGATCCACTTGTCCACAACTTTTACTTGGTCACGCACAAAGTCATCAGCACGTGCCATCGAACCACGTTGCCGTTCCAGCAACTCGTGAAACTCTGCCGCAAGTTTACCTAGCTTAGCGTCTGCTCGTTTGGCTATATCGCTGAGTGCCTGTGAGTCCACCAGTTTCGGTAGGACAAAGGCAACCTTCTCGCTCATCGCACTAAGGGTGTCGAACGCACCGTCAGCCCATTCGCCACGGAACTTCTGAGTAAGCGGCTGGTGCAACGCCTTCTGCGTCTCATCCATGCCTTTCATCTCTTCTTTGACCCCTTTTGCCGTGGACTCCATCGCAAGTTCGTTCGCATTGCGGAACTTAGGAGCGGGGGCAAGGATACCTTCTACAAGCCTGTCAGCGGCTGTCTGAGCCGATTCGATCTTCTTAGGCTGCATACCAACAAGTTTACGTAAGAAGTTCCCTACGCTGTTGTAGAAGCGTTGTAGGGCATTAATCTCTTCGCCCTTGGGGTTGATTGCGGCTAGCTTAGCTTGGAACTCTGGGTTCGACATCGCTTCAGATGCGAACTCGTCTACGTCCTTTGCGCCATACGCAGTATCAAGATAATCTTTAACGTCTTCAAACAGCTTCGTGAGCTGGCGCGTCATAGGATGGTTCTTGTTCGCCAATGTAGCGGATGTCGCCGCATGGGTCATCTCATGCAACAGCACGTGGGGGTTCATGCCGATTTCGGAGTCGAGCTTGATTGTGTTGGTTTCTGGATCGAATAAGCCTGCAACGGGTTCACCCGCCGCAGTTTTCAAATCCTTAACAACTTCTACTTTGGTCTCGCCCACCGCTTTAGCTAGCTTGTTCGCCATCTGCGCGATGCGCTTATCTGCCGTCGTAGCTGCCAGAGTTGATAGAGCTTCCTTTAAGTTGCCAGCACGTAGTAGTGCACGTACCCCCGGATGTAACGGCACGTCGAGGGCCATAACAGAACCACGTTCTAGCTTCTTCTCGAACATACGAGCCAGTTCATCTAGGCTTGCGCGTACGTCTTGGCGCATCTCTGCTTCGATCTGAGCTTGTTCAGCCGCTTCTTTTGCGGCTAGCTTGGCGTCTTGCTTACGGAACATCTCAACATAGTCGGTGTTCTCGATCCGTTGCATCTCGCGTATTTCTTGCGCAAGCGTTTCGTCGATCCACTTATTAGTCTCAGGTGACAAGTTGGCTTTCGCCCAATCAAGCACCTGTTGTGCGGGTTTCTTCCCCATACCTTGGAAGAAATCGACTTCGCTCTGGCGCATGTCAGGAGTTTTACGGAATTGCGGGGTGCCATTAGCCACATCATAGATAGCCATGTACAAGCCATCAGTGGGGCGAGGTACCTTACCTAGATACGTTATCACAGCATTACCCAACTTATCGCGGGCTGCTGCACCGTTAGTTAGGAGTGTTAGTATCTTCAGTCGGTCATCAGGGGTGGTGCGTTCCTTCCCTACAATTTCGTTAAACTCTTGGCTAGTCTCCTGTGCAAACTGTTTTACTGGCTCGGGCTGTTGCTCGAATCTCTCAGTAAGTTGTTTAGACGCAGTATCTTTAGGAGCCAGCGCCGGGGTTGTCTTCCTAACTTGAAGCGTAGGCATAACTTTACGCTTCGTAGAGGTTGTCTTCTTCGGTGATTCTTTCGTAGTAACTTGTTCACGTGTAGTAGTGGACTCCTGAACTACCGGGGCTTGTGTAGGAGCCGCCTTCTTAACCACACGTTTCTTAGCAACGGCCTTCTTCTTAGGTTTCGCTTCGGGCTTTGCCGCTTCTACTTTTTGTGGTGGCGGTGGTAGGTCTAGTGCAAGCTGCTCTGCGCCTTCTCCTCGTACAGCGCGTCCAGTGCCGCGCCCAGTATCTGCCACTCTTCCTCTTCTAGGTGGCGTAGGCACCTTGGTATCTTGTGCTCTGGCAGGTAGTACGTCTCTTGCTCCTGCTCCCACAGCCGATTCAGCAGTCGGAACGCTAACTCCACCTGCTGTTGGTTGAGGTCTTCTAGTCGTTGCATCGGGGCCTCCTGTTGCAGGGGCGGCGCGTCCTTTACGCTGTGGCTGGAACAATTCAAGTTGTGCTTCTGGCACCCCTTCAAGTTCTCTTGCCACATTAAGCCGAGTTTGCTCTGGTACTCTCTGATTGTTAGCAAAATCGGTAAACTGCTTACGTACCGCAGGGTCATTAAGGTCTTTACCTTCCGTACGCTTACGGAGCGGTGCTTGCGGCGCAATGCCGAGACCGTCCATAAACTCTTTTGTTATTGTTTTCGGAGCAGGTGGTGTCTCCTTTACAGGTGGTGTCTTACGACGTCCCATCCCCGGAAACGATAGTTGTGACGGGGTAGCGGCTTGGGGTCGAGCTTTACGCTCTGGAATACGTGCCTCCATCTCCGCAAGCTGTGTAGCTTCGGGTGGTGCAGTGATCTCTGGAGCTTTAGGTACTTCTGCCCGTTGCACATCGACTGCACGGCGAAGTGTCTTTGTTTCTTCTGCGGATGCTTTGGTATTTTTAATACCCTCGGCTCTCAACGCTTTCTCAAAGTTCTTCGACAGCGTGTTGTAATTACGCGTAGGGTTCTCTTCGATAGTCTTCTGTAAGATGTTATATCGCTTATCGGTACTACGCCGTGCTTGATCGCCCTTTCGACGGGCGTCCAGCGACTCAAGTTCTGATTCTCCACGTACCCGAGCTAATTCAGCCTCTGCTACGGCATCAGCTTGTAGCATTGCTTCTATCTCAGCGATTTCGGCATCGTCGATCTCCATCTTGTCCAGACGGTCAATCATGTCTTCTTGCACGGGGATGGGTTGCGGTGGAGTCGGCTTAGGTTCGTCTCTAATGCCTTCTCGCTGCGGTACGCGTTCTGCCCCTTCTGACTCTAGCTGACCACGCAGTGCGGCCTCTGGACGGGCTTCTCTCGCTTCTTCTAGTTCACGTGGAAACAAGTCAGGTTGTGCGGCTTCAGCCGATGCCTGCTCAAACTTACGTTCGTCACCACGTTCTGCTGCTGCTAGTGCATAGGCTTCTAGCGATGCCGCTTCTGTCTCACGTGCTTCTTCGTCAGTACGTGTAGGCTCAGTGACCTCAACTTCGACTTCTTCTACGTCGCTTGGAGTTTCGGTCGCGGATCGCCTTGCCGTCTTACCTCGGATAAAGAAGTCTGCAACACCCTGTACGATGGCACCTGCACCGCCGCCAGCAATGGCTTCGTCGATAATGCCTGCATCGAGTAGTTCTTTCTCTACATTGTACCCACGCTCGTTGAGGTTTTGTAGGAATGCAGCACTAGCTTCTTGCGCGGCTTCAGCACCGCCAGTGGTCAGTGCGCTACGGATTCGGCTACCACCATCACGTACAGCTTTACCGCCAATCTTCTCAGCTAGCTTGGTAAAACCCGGAATTTTAAGGATACGAGCCAGAGGAACAACTTCTAGTGAACCGATTGCCGCGCCTCTAAGTGTAGCTGCTGCGCGTTCTTCTTCGGTGGCACCTGCGGCACGTGCACGTTCGCTTGCTTCACCAGCCCCAGCGCCCACACCAATAGCACCTGCGGTGCCTAAACCAGCAAGACCAGCACCGACTGCACCTACACCAAGCGCACCAGCACCATACGTAGCGGCACCTGCGGCACCGAGGGCACCGACAACAGAGCCAAGACCAGACGCTATCTTGTAAGACAGAGCATCTTGATCTCCACCTTCGGGACGTAGCGCATCAGCGGCGGATTTAATTTTATCCCGTGCGGTAAGCTCAGCATCTTCGTCGAGTATAGCCGCTCCACCAAGAGCCGCTAACTCTCCAGTAGTAACAACACCCGAACCAAAGCCCGTTAAGACGTTCTCAATAAAGCCCGACTCTTCGTCACTAGACCGACTAAGGTTTTGCAGTCGCGCGTAAAGCTCTGCTTCTTGGTCAGCAAGAGACGTACTTGCGCCCCCCATAGCACGTTGGAGTTCTTGAGCTAAAATGCGAGCGTCTTCTGTACGTCCGGCTCGATCCGCGTTTATAAGTGCCTGTTCGAGTTGCGCTAAATTAGTCATGAGTACCTACTGCTGTAAATTACGCTCTAACGCTGCTCTTCCTTGGGCAGAAAGATCAAAGTTCGGCATTGTTGGGGCAGTTGGCATCGTGCCTCCTGCACCACCGCTGTCCATGATGCCGCGCAGTGCTACTTCAGTATCGAGGATTCCTGCTTTATCAAGCAAGTTAAGCGCTTTTTGTTCGGCAAGTGCTCGGGCATCTTGTGCTGCTTTAACTGCTATAGGATCTTTACTCGTTAGAGCAAGATTTTCTGCTTGGATAACCGCAGCATCGTTGGACACATACTCTGTTATAAAGTCAACTTTGTCTTTCTGAATCTGACCCAGAGTTTTACCTGCTGCGGCGCGACGATCAGCCGATTCCACAGTCAACCGTAGGTCGTTGATATACTGGATGTTCCACGCGTTAAGTAGGTTCTTTACGTTATTAGAGTTAGCTTCAAACTCTCTATTGGCATCAGCAATGGCGACTTGAAGGTCTTGTCCGCGCATCTGCGACATAACTTGTGCCGCTGTACGTTGGTGCGCCATCGACTGTTCGTAAGCACTACGTCCATCAGACAGTGCCTGTTTAGCCAAGTCTGCATCCATAGTCATAGCTGTTTGGTCGATACCAATACGACTTAGCAGGCGATCACGCTCTGACTTCTCTTGACGTTGCCGTTCGGTTGCCATTGCACCGGAGCCACCAGCCATAGTCTGTCCAAAGCTGCCACCACCTGCTGTACCGCGCAAGAACGCAGAGATTTGTTCGTCGCGCATTTTATCGGGGTCTTGCTGCCGAACGTCCATAGCCTTGAGTTGTTCAAGGTACTCGTTCATCTTGTTGCGTTTGTCATCACGTCCAAGGAACGTCGCTGACTCATCCCGCGCTGTTGTACGCGCTTGCTCGGGGTTAGAAATACTGCCAAGCCCTGCGTTACTTAACAAACTACTTGCCCCACTACCAGCACCTGCCATACCAACTTTCGGCGCTGTTAACTTAGGCTGTGCTTGTAGCAACTCCATAATACCTTGTGGCTTGGGCGGCTCTTCTCCGGTAGACTCTTTCTCTACAGATGGGGCAGTCACGTCTTCCTCAGTCACTTCCGCCTGCATTGCAGGGCCGTCTAACTGCATAACGTCTGTAGTTTCGTCTTTCTCTTCAAACTCTGCTGTTTCAACTTGCGGTGCCCGTTCTGCCGCAGTGTCTACCGCACTAGCGCGTGCGGGACGAAACCCGCGCCGAGTTAGCTCCATACCGTCTGGTGGGCCACCCATTGCTGTGCTACGTTCCTCACGAATCATATCCGCGATTTCAGCATCGGACTTACCACGCCATCTACGGCTGGATTGTCCAGTGTAACGACGCTTATATTCTGCGATCTCTGCTTGAGTTACATCACCGCCAGCTTGTAAAGCCACAACGCCACCCGCCGCCATACGGCGCATAGGAGCTTGCTGTGCCCCCTGCTGCTGTTGACGTTTAGCCAACGCGCCAAGGCCAGACTGTAACTGCTGCACCTGTTGAGGTGCCGCCGCGCCTTGTTTAGCCACACGCTGCATGTTATTTTGTTGCCGCTTCTGCGTGTTCTGCATGATCCCTACCATTTGATCGGTAAGGTCTTGCTTCGTCATCTCTAGCAGTTCGCGTTCTTTTTGCTGTTTGATGGTCTGCGGGTTCTGCTGCATCTCCATCTGCACTTTGCGCATCGCGTCGTCTTTCTCAGACTTCAGCCGTTGCAGGGCCAATAGGTCTAGCAGTTCTTGATTAGCGGCATAGCGCTTCTGTAGGGCTTGAGGATTGCCTCGGTACGCATCTACGCGCTGTTCAATATCTTGGTCAATCGCCATTGTTTAGCCCCCTGTCCCATCATCAGTAGTGTCCGCAGGTGGCGTTTCACTAGGTAGAAATACTTTGCTAAGCAAGTCATACACACCACCTGATCCTGATAAGAAGTCGGAGAGTGCGCTTGGCTGTGCATACGAATAAGACTGCGCGGCAATCGGCAGACCTTGAAGTAACGACTGCTGGTACTGTACTTGCTTGTATGGGAAGTCTCTTTCTTCTTCAAACTGCAATCGGTCAGCCGTAATACCTTCTTGTTCGATGCCACGTTGTAGCTGACCCGCCTGAATCTGATTAGCGAGAGCTTGCAGTCCATATTGATTCGCTAAGTTTTGTGACTGCTGAGCCTGCTGTTGCTCGGTATTAAACTGCTGCTGTGCTTGTTGAAAGGCTTGGTTATAACCTTGCCCAGTTACATTTGCCATGTTTGCCAGCATACCGCGAGTGAGTTCGGCGTCGGCAAGAGCCTGACGAGAACCGCCGTAAGCGCCAGCGCGGGTGAGACGCCCTGCCTGCTCAACACGTGATTTCTCTGATTGACGACGTAACTCATCAAGTTGCGGTTGTAACGCAGACTGGATGTACGGGTTCATGTACTGCTGTGCAGTGCCTTGTTGAGTAAAAGATTGTGGCGTCATTGCACCCATCTGCTCGGTAGGTACTACCAATCCTGCGATACCTTGAAAGGCTTGCTGTTGGAGAGGTGCTGCACCAGCCGAAAGTGGTCCCATATACGCTTGATAATCTTCGTTGGCGAGGGCAGCACCCTTACCAAGCATAGACGTTACATAGGGGCCAGCCCATGAGGATAGCGACGATTCTCTACCCGTTTCTTGTCCTACAATAGATTCAGCCATGTCTCACCTCACACTGGTAACATTTTATTCGGTTTAATTTCTTTGCCCTGCTTACTATTGCCTGTCCGCTCTTTGCGAACACGAGACATCATTTGTTCTAGGACTTTCGCTCCTGCATCGGAGTTGCCGTTTCCTAAATGGCTGACAACATCCGCAGGGATAACAAACTCCCCATCACTGAGTGCTGCTGGTTGGCGTCCGTTGATACTGGCAGGGACTTTATCAGCCATACCATCGGTACTACCACTGAGGTAATTGCCTTTATTCAACGCCGCAAGCCCACCTGCCGCCATACCGCGAGGTATGGAACGCCGCTGCCGGGCCGGGCTACGTATGTTACTTTCTGATAACTCAGCAGCCTGCGATGCCATACGCTCTTGCGCGGCACCGATGTCTTCGTCTTCAGCAACAAATTGAGTATCAGTAAAATACCGACGCCCAGAGCTTCCGGGCCTACGGTTGGGGTCATACATCATACGGACTTCACGCCCCGTGCCTTGTGGCCCCATCAACGCTTCAAGCCCTGTAGGTGCAGGAGAGTCCATAGGTCTTACTGAACCGTCTGTCATCTCCTCACCAAGCATCTGTGGTACTTGTGTACGAACCGTTCGTAGAGCGGGTATATCACCTTGATAGCCTGTCGGTGGGATTTGTGGTTGCCCTGCACTAGAGTTACTCCCTATTGCAGCAAGTCCCATTGATCCAAGCTGTACGATACCTTTTGGACTGGTAAAATAATCGTAAGCATTACTACCTGCTTCCGATATACCTTTGCCAAAATCATCTACTAAATCACTAAACCACCCCATTAAGAGCCTCCAATTATATTTAACAACTTATCAGTTGTGTCCTCTACTTGTCCACCCTTTGCATACGGACTAGGAAACATTCCTGCTTGCTGAGGATTAGCAAATATGCTGCTAAAGTCGTAAATATAGCGTAAATTTAGCGGATCGGGTGTTCTGACGGTAACTTGTTGCCCCATAGCATCAGGAGCCTGCAACGCTGCTTGTAGGAACTGTCTCCCACCTGCACGTAACGCTTCTTGCTCGATATTAGTAACGATGTTCTGTTCCATTTGTTGGATTTGATCCATTGTTTGCTGTTGATTTTGGTCCATCTGACCAGACAATGCAGTCTCTGTATCTTGCACGGTGCCGTAAACACCAGTCGGTGCGTAGATAGACGTGTCAGCAACTTGGTCGAATACGTTCTCACCAGCGAGCAGTTGCTCTAGTAATATTTGGTCATCTATCGTGATCTGCTGATCGCCAGTCACATCGTACTGAGCAAGCTGATTCTCAGCCATGACCTGATTACCAGCGATAACATCTACAACAAAGTCGATGTCAGTCTGCGTAACCTCGGTTGCAGGCTTACCTACAAGGTCACTTACCGCCTCAATATCTGACGCTAGCGTAGCTTCAGTCTCACCCAATGCAGCTAGTATATCGGCTTCCGTAGTGCCGAGTTCTGCCAGTATGTCGGTTTCGGTTTGAGTTAGCGCGTCTAGTATATCTGTTTCGGTCTGACCGAGCTGGTCTGATACATCAGAAATAGCCTGTGCGAGTGCATCATCACGGTCAATACCGTCTGCCTCGTACTCAGCCATCTTCTCAAGAATCTCGGTCTCCATATCACCGAGATCGACACCGATGTCCTCAACAGCTTTGTCTATCTTCTCTTCGAGCGCGGTCTGACTGTTTGCTACAGCCGTTTCTAGCTGTGTTAGACCAAGCCCCATCTGCTCAAGGATGTCGTCTTTAGTTGTACCTAGCTGAGTGGCAAGGTCATCTAGTGCATCCGAGATAGCTTCGTCACGTTCTTTACCCGATGCTTCGTACTGAGCAATGGTGCCAAACAGCCCGGTGGGGTCCGCTGATTCGTCTTCTTCTGTTAACGGGTTATCAGCAATAGCTGGACTACCGAGAAGTCCCTCAATGTCACTTACATCTTCTGCGACTGCACCGACATCTTCTGCGACGGTGTCAGTCTGCGCATTGATGAGGTTAGTGAGGTCAGTTACCGCAACGCCGAAGTCCACGGCAAGCTGTGCGATAGCTTCTGCGTTTGTCAGTCCCTGATCCATCAGGTCTTGAACTTGTGCGTAGATACCAGTTGCTTCGGTTACTACGTTGCCATCAGCACCGTATTCGGCAGGGGTACCGACATTACCAGCAAGCGCCGCTAGGTCAGTGCCAAGTGTATTGACCGCCGTGTCGATATAGTCATAAAGACCCGTAGCCTCAGCGTCATCTGTTGCAGGGTTGCCAAGAACGTCAAGAATCTCGTCTGTAGTGTTGTCGATATACCCGTAAATGCCTGACGCATCAGTATCATCTGTTGCGGGGGAGCCAATAATATTGTTTACAACATTAGCTACGTCATCTTCACTGATGTTTTCAAGGCCACCGATAGCATCGTTTACGATAGTGGTAACTTCTTCGACGCTAATATCATTCAGATCGCCGACAGTGGCGTAGAGTCCAGTAGCTGGTGAGTCGTCAGTTGCAGGGGTACCTACAATATCTGCAACAATAGCGGCTACATCGTCATCGCTAAGGTTATTGAGGTCAGCAATAACCGAGTAAATACCTGTGGCGTCAGTATCGTCTGACGCAGGTGCACCAACAATATCGTTGACTATGCCTGTAACGTCTTCTGCACTAATGTTCTCTAGGTTAGCGAGTGCATCAGAGACAATAGTTTCAACATCTTCAGTACCTAAGTTATTTAGGTCCCCAACAATATCGTTGACTATACCTGTAACGTCTTCTGCACTAATGTTCTCTAGGTTAGCGAGTGCATCAGAGACAATAGTTTCAACGTCTTTAGTACCTAAGTTATTTAGGTCACCAACAATGTTGTTGACTATACCTGTAACGTCTTCTTCACTAATGGTCTCTAGGTTAGCGAGTGCATCAGAGACAATAGTTTCAACATCTTCAGTACCTAAGTTATTTAGGTCACCAACAATGTTGTTGACTATACCTGTAACGTCTTCTGCACTAATGGTCTCTAGGATGGGCGTCGTGTAGCGCTTCTCAATGCGCCCAGTGGCAGGATTCTTGACAAGGTATTCTCCTGTCGCTTTGTTGTTCCAGCCAGCAAAGCCCGGTTCCATCTCTATAGGGCCTGCACTAATGGTCTCTAGGTTAGCGAGTGCATCTGTTACGATTGTTGTAACATCCTCGACGCTAAGATTATTTAACTCAGACAACGCGTCAGACACGATAGTGCTGACATCATCCGCGCTGAGATCGTTGAGATTGTCGATACTGGTGCCGAGATCAGCGAGCGTAGCGTATATACCCGTTGCCGCGACTTCATTACCCTCTGCATCGGTGGTAGCTGGACTACCAATAATGTCCCCAACCGCCGCTTGAATCTCTTCGTTGGTAAGCCCTGCGGCTTTGAGGTCTGCTACAGCGGCGTCAATATAGGCATACAGTCCTGTGGCATCTTCTTCGCCACTAGCTACTGCATCAACAGCGTCAGTGAGGTTACCCACGGCTTGGTCTTTCATCAAGTCCTGATACGTTGTATCCCCGTGCTCATCAAACCAGTTAGGCCGATCCTCGTAATAAGTCGGGTCGGCGGCAGGCTCATCAGGAACAACGGCTAATCCATCATCTCCAGTATCATAGTCATCGAACCAATTGGGCCGGTCTTCGTAGTACGTCGGCTCATCAGGTGCCGGTGCCGGTGTTGGTAGAGTTGGCGTAGCCAGTCCATCCTCACCTGTCTCATAATCGTCGAAAAAGTTGTGGGCAGTCGGCACCAAAGATGCATTTAGGATGGGCGTCGTGTAGCGCTTCTCAATGCGCCCAGTGGCAGGATTCTTGACAAGGTATTCTCCTGTCGCTTTGTTGTTCCAGCCAGCAAAGCCCGGTTCCATCTCTATAGGGCCTGCACT
>Ga0208019_1000316_pt1 | contig 26910 bp, 40 predicted proteins | sample CB_VirMetaG_5_FD_184540 | JGI IMG/M metagenome (GOLD analysis project Ga0208019, IMG submission 184540) | Freshwater to marine saline gradient viral communities from Chesapeake Bay - CB_1508_1D Viral MetaG (SPAdes) (version 4) | ecosystem: Environmental > Aquatic > Marine > Coastal | place: USA... | reverse complement strand
CATACACAGACGTATCACAATTAAAGAAAAAGATTGATGTATCATGTATCAACTTCTCTTGTGGTTATTACAACATGCACACAGCAAATGAGTTTGTGGTTTTGGAAGATGTAGAAAAAGCCATCAACTTAGGTTTAAACATGGTAAATGAATTTGGTTACTCTCGTCAAACTTACCAGTACGAGGTTCCCTCTTACAAAAACTTCTCAGATTATGGTGATTTGTTTAACGCTACAACTAATGATGATGATGTTTTTTATGAGGATGACGAAGAGGATGTAATCATCGATAAGGATTACATCAGGGTAAGTGAGGACATCGGTGGTCTTGTCTTCAAGGACAAATTCTTTGATTCAGAAATTTATTTGGACGAAGATGACATGGTCACATTATTTGAATATCTACAACAGAGATATTCTTATTAAAAGTCAAATAAGTCAAAAAGTTGATAATTGTTAATTAAACTATCAAGAGTCGACTTTTTGACTTTTATGTTTTTATGTTCACGCCATTCATTCCCCTGTTTTTTCCATTTATAAAGAGTTAAATCTATTTTCAAATCTTCAGGGTCAACACCTTTTATTATCATTTCTGTTTTTGATTTGTCATCTTCATAAACAATAATACCTTTATTGAAACCACCGTATTTATTTTGGATGTCACTATATATTTGGGATAACTCTTTGTATTTGTCAGCAGAATCTTCAATACCTTCAACATCTGACATTATTTTTTCAATTTCAAACTCAAACTCACTGTTGAATTTTTGTCTAAGAAAATCATAGTCATCATGTTCATACATAGATTCTCTTGGATTTCCAGGGAGTGACTTATATCCACGTTTTTCCATATAATTTTTTAAAACATCACCAACAGAGTCATTTACCGTTCCGGCATATGAATATAATAACATCAAATCCGATAGGGACATTTTGGCAGATTCAAAAGGGTTAGAACCCCACCTTTGTAATTTATAAGGAGAATAAAGGTCTTTTAAAAATTCATTGGACATATATCTATCCATTCCACGTCCAAAAGATTCCTCTCTTGCATAAAAATATTCATCTTTGATTTTATCCACAAATTTTGGAAAAGATTTTTCAAAATCTATTGCTATTTCCTCAGTATAACCATCAAAGTATTTTACAAGGTTTCTTGAGCTAAAATCGGTTTCACCATTCTCTTTAGCTTTAACAATCAATTTTTTGTTTAAAGAGTTGGCATTGATTGCTTGTAATAAATCTATAACATTTTTTCTATTATCAGAATTCAAAACATTAAGTACATACCCTTCTTTCCAATCTTCATCTGTTTGATAACCGTCCGTATACTCGTATTCGTATGGTCTATAATATAACCATTTTATATCTACAACTTCATATTCATCATATTGGTCTCCATACAAAGTATTAAAGAAATCCTCTTCATTGTCAAAATGAAAATAAATGTAATCTTTGTCTATTTTATCAATCCAATCATCATCAAAAAAAACAGTTGATGGGTTCTTTCTACCTTTAACAACATCTAAGATTGACATAAAATCACTGTCTTTTTCAGCAACTTCAACAAGTATGTTTCTTAACCTTTTCAAAATGTGAATTATTTTTATAAATAAATACTTGACTATTTGGATATTTCAAAACTTATCGTTAATATTGAAGTATGAAAAACACCATCAAAACCATCGCAATCGTATTAGTATCACTAATCTCTCAAGTATCTAACGCACAATCTTTCTTCAAAGTAGTTGTTAAAGACTTTTATAATTTCGAGTTCCCTCGTACAATGTCAGCAGCAGATGCGCTAAAACACGGTGACTACAAAGAACTTCAAGGGACTACCGGTGAAACTAACTATATCTTCAATGAATATAGTAAGAAAGTTACCGTTGTTCTTCCTGATGGTACTAAGACTGATTACAACATGTTAGGATATGCTAACGGTAATAAAAAAGCATACTTGGTAATGGGACCTGGTTTTGATGGTGAAAATGTTCGGATTATGATGTCTTTGACTGAATCTGAAAATGGTACCCCATACTTGATTGTTGAACACCAATCTAAAGACAATCCAAAATTACAAAGGGCATTCGCATCTGAGATTTTGAACTAATAAAAAACCCCACGTATGTGGGGTTTTTTTTATCCTTGTCCTGAGTTAAAAGTTTGTTGTGTTTGTTTTTCACTAGGTGTGGTATTCGGTACTGATGCTCCGGGTAAAAAATCTCTACTCACAGATTTCAATTCTTCCGTCGCACTCTTTGAAGATGTTTTAGGGTTAAAAGCGCTTAATTTTTGGTTTTTCGTGTCGGGAAATTTAACTGTTAAAAACTTATCAAGGTTTTCTCTGTATTTGGCAACAATTGAGCTTTGAATTTCATTCCATTTAGCATCTGCATTTGATAAATCAGAACTTGCTAATATTTGTTGTTTAAAATTATTAGCATCCATATCTAATTCATATTCAGCAGCTACGTCCATAATTGTTTTACCTTCAGTTTTTGGTAAGAATTTACCTAAAAGCGAATTTATATTAGCTTCAATAGTTCCATTTCTATTTGGTTGTCCTAAAACAATGTCTTTTAACGGATACGTTGGACTAACTTTTTGTGGGTTAACTAATGGTTTAATAAAATATGCTAAAAGTGTGTTAAATTTACTTTCAGTATTATTAATTTGACTTGAGTTATAGGTATAAGCAACACCAGTTCTTTCACCGGATAATGTTATTTTAATCATAGACGGTAATTTACCAGCACCTGATTTAATTGCTCTTGATAATGCTAATAAACCATTACCCGCACCTCCAATATACGTTAAACCTTTAGTTGGAAATTCTTTTGTTCCTTCACCTTCTAATGAAATCTCGGTACCGTCTTTATACTTCGCAAATAGATTATCCGGGCTAGTTGTGGTTCTTGGGTCAGTACCTGTAAAAGTTTTTAAATTTTTTTGAGCAAAGGCGGTTGCCAATCCTGCTCTATTAGTAAAAAAAAATGTATTACTAAAGTTCTGAGGGGTTGCCGGAATACCTAAGTTTGCTAAAACTGATGCGTTTACAATCGGTACTGCAGATGCTGAACCAGCAACTTCAGAATAGGTAATAGATGGTGCTGCAACATTTGCATCAGTAGTTGGTTGTAATTGTTCTTTCAAATATAGATTTTTAGTTGCTGATTCATGCATCGAAAGGATTCTTGCTCTTTCGTCTTCAGTTATAACAAATTTTCTCATAATTAAATTATTTTATATATAAATATGTTGTCAGATAAAAAAGTTGTATTTATATTTGTAAGAGAAATCACGGGTGGCTCCCTCAATGGTTTTAAAAAAACACCACGGTCCATAACCACTTGGACGCGAGAAGTTATAATTAGAACCTGTCGTTAAGGCGTACCTTAAGCATCTGACGTTATGTCTATACAGGGGGTGAAAGTGATTTCATTTATGTTCTTTGAATTATGGGGGTGACCGGTATTGATTGGCAGGGTTAGTTATACGGGGCATGCAGTGAGAGGTTTCCTATCACTTTAATCTACGGAGGCAATTTTTAGGTGGCAACACTTTCGCAAAGCTTCAGGCTGTAGGTCTTCTACGCACTGAAGAGGTTACTGTAGCCTAAGCTATAGTACCAATCGGGTCGATGGACATATAACCCAGGAACAGAAGTCCTTACAAAGGTGGAAAAACGACTGAACCCAAAATCGAGTCGTCCATTGGTTACTTGGTTTACGATGGTGAAGAACAAACCGGTTATTTCGGAACATTTGAAAATGTTGACCTAAGCATGTAGTCCTTTATGGTTGGACTGAGCAAGACGCGGGTTCGATTCCCGCCACCTCCACCAATTAAAAAATAGTTTAATTTTTCGCTTGACGGGATAATTATTTGTCATATAATTGTTAAGATTAAAATAAACTAATTTTTAAAAACACAAAATGAAAAAAGTAATTTTCGCTCTTTTCTCAGTTGTTATGTTGGCAGCATGTTCAACAGAAGCTACTGAAACAACAGAAGTGGTTGATACAACTGTAGTTGAATCAACAGAGGTTGAAACAGTTGAAACTGACTCAACAGTAGTTACACCTGTAACTGAAGAAGTCGCTCAATAAGCCAGAGACCACTTCAAAGAGAAAGGTCAGTAATTACTGACCTTTTTTTTATGCCAAACAAATTTTTTTATCCGATTTATTTGGTGGGCAATTTTGTTTGGCATATATTTGTACTGTTAAACAATTAATCATCACCATCATGTCAGTTACAGGAATCAACATCGAAGAAAAAGTAAGAAACTACCAAGGAAACAACGACTTCATCAAAGGTTTAAAACCAGGTCTTATGAAGTACGGTCGCTTAACCCCAAAACAATTCGCAGTGGCAGAGAAACTCATCATCCAAGAAGAGCGTCAGAAAGACGTAAAAGTGGAAGAACTTCCTTACAACCTTCGTGCAATCGTTGAGTACAAAGGTGAATCCAAATTCGTATTGGACCTTCAAGAGAAGTACAACAAGTACCGCCGACTCACCGAAAAGCAAGTACAAGCAGGTTACCAAGCCATTGACCGTGAGGTTCAAAAGAACTCTCAACGTGACTTGAACATTCCTTTGGTAGGTAACACCATCAAGTTGGGTCGCAAAATCGCCGGTGACATCAAAGAAGCTCGTGAATTACAATTCCACCCAATCTTGGTTGACGTAACTGAAGTGGTGACCATCTCAAACCGAGCCATGAAGTTGAAGGCAAAACTCACCAAAGAAAACGGAGGTATCTGCCGTTGTTGTGGTAAGACCCTTACCGACTACATGTCTCAAATCACCGGTATCGGTCCCGTATGTGCCAAGTACGTAGGTGTTGAACACCCAAAGAGCGTATCTGAAGTTGAGAAGTTCAAAGCAGATATGTCTAAGAAGATTGACGAGATTGGTGAGTTCGAGTTTTGGATTCCAAAACGTCAGATTGTTGAATGGAACGGAGCAGGAGCCATGATGTTGAAAATCCGTTAAACAGAAATGGGGGTCATTGACCCCCATTTTTAATTTATAAACTCATTAACATGTCCAAAAGTTCCTGTTGTGGGAACATGTCCACTTTATCTTTTCGAGTGTTTACGTGAGTCCACAGACCCGTTAATTTACCATAATATACGTCAGCATTCCACTCAAAAGCATCTGCACCTTTTTGTCTAACCAATTCAGGTAAACCTTTTCTTACATCTATACCGTCTCTTTCTCCAATATAAAGAATAAGTTTACGTAAACTTTCAATCTGTTCATCAGAGTATCTGTGCCAATCTGAATGACCTCTAAATGGTTTTGATAACGTTACAATCTGTGATGGGTCTACAGTACTTCCCTGATAAGCCTTACCGTTTACCACATAACCAAAGTTACATACTTCAATTCCGACTGAATTAACATGCATAGTTTGTGAACCATTTGCACCTAAGTGCCATGCGTAATTACCATGTGGAAATGCTTGTACAACCTCACCATCATATGTATTACTATTTCCCTTAATAGATGGACCACCAATTACGAATTCTGTACCAATCTGACCAATCTTATCAGAATCCCATGCTGTGATAGTATTGTAAGGATTTTCCCATCCTGCCGTGTGGTGAATAAACAACCACTTAGGTTTAATAGGACCTTGTCTATACTCATCTTTCGGCATAAAATATTCTACAATCTCAAGACCATTAGATGTTGTATACTTGTCTTTAGAATACAACTTAGATGAACTTTGTTCTGTAATAACTTTCTTTTGGTCAGTATCTAAAAATCCCATTTTAGATAATGTTTTTGGCCCCACAATACCATCAGGTGTTAATCCATTTTTCTTTTGCCATTCTTTAACAGCAGCATCTGTTTTAGGACCAAAATCACCATCAGCATTTAGTCCAAGGAACTCTTGAAGTTCTTTAACTTCTTCTCCCTTACTTCCAAGTTTTAAAACCATAATACTATTATTTATATTATAAATATTCATTTGACTGGTTTGAATATTTGCATTAACTTTGTACAATATTATTGAATCGTATGGACACAGTTCTAGTATTAAACTCAGATTACTCACCGTTGAATGTCACAACTCTTCGGCGGGGATTTATTTTAGTGGATAAGGGAAAAGCAGAAATCCTTAAAAAAGGTGAGGGTGATATTGTTACCACCGTAGGTAATTTTGTTCGTCCTTTGGTAATTCGTCTTTTAAGTTATGTTAGATATCAATCTAAGGGAATAACAGTTAATAGAAAAAGAATCTTCAAAAGAGATGGTCATACTTGTGGATATTGTGGTTCTAAAAAAAACCTAACTCTTGACCACATCCTTCCAAAATCTCGTGGTGGTAAAAACACTTGGGAGAATATGGTTACGTGTTGTAGTCGTTGTAATAGTAAAAAAGACAACAAGACACCTGAAGAGGCTGGTATGAAACTTAAAATTAAACCATACAAACCAAATGTATTTTCTGTTGTTATTAGTGAAACGGTTGAAATTATTTGGGAAGATTTCCAAAAGGAGTTGTCAAAAAGCTTTTTGTAACTTATATTTGTAGTGTTCTTTGAAACAAATGCCGCGGTGATGAAAAGGTAGCCATGAGGGACTTAAAATCCCTTGGACAGTGATGTCCGTGCCGGTTCGAATCCGGCCCGCGGTACCAATAAAAAAAAAGGTGTACTCTCGTACACCTTCCTTAGATAAGAACCCCTCCTTTCTATTAGAAAGTTTATGAGAACATCGTTTTCTTAATGTCCTCAAGTTTGTTTGCCATGTTTTGGTTGATTTGCCCCATGGCAGGACAAACGACAGTAGTGAAAGAGTCCTCTAAATTTTTTCTAAAGTCATCACCTCCAATAACTTTATCCAAAGATTGTCTGAATATACCAGGAACTGTATTGCTACCTCCTTCTACAGATATATTCTCACCGAACCCTTCCATGGCTGCATCGGTCATCTTTTGAACCAAAAATCTACAATCTGTAAATAGTTTTGGTATTTCTTCGATTTCAACATTACCGATACCTTCAATCATTTTTTCTTTCATCCAGTTATCAACACCAAATTTAGATGTAATGTAATCTGACAATTTTGTTTTTACTGTATCCCAAAACTGAGGACCTTCGTTATTAAACAAATCACCCATTACTTCTAAAAACCCTTCGTTGATTAATGTTTGGTTATACCCTTGTGTTTTAAGGTAATTACATTCAGATAAAACCTTATCTAAAGCTTTCTTTGTTTGGATTTTAGATTTTGTATTAACACCTTCTGCAATAATCTTAAATCTACCATTAATGATTTTAGATTCTTGTATAAGAGTTTTCTTTTTTGACTCTACTTCCAATAAACTTTCTCTGATTGTTTTCTTGATACTCATAACCTTATTTTTTTGGTTCCCATACATTAAATGACTCTGTGAATTCTTTTGATGTTACTTTCTTTCTTGTGTAACCCTCTTCATTCTCAGGTCTATTTAATAAATATCCTTCACCTTTCAATTTTTCCAAAACTTTCTTTTGTCTTTTTGTAAAATTGTTTGATGTATCTTCTGTGTTACCATCTAATAAAGAAGCCAAACCTTTCTTTTCCTTTTGTTTCATTTCTTCTTCAAAAGGTTGTTCTGGTTCTTGTTGTACAGGTTCTTGAATTTCTGTTTCTTTTTCTACAGATTCTTCTTCACCTTTTTCATTACTAACTAACTCATCTGAATTAACTCTTACTAATGAAAAGTGTCTATCGTTATCACCTAAAGATTCAACTTTAAAGTAATCAAATTTATTATTACCGTCATAGTCACCAAATGTTGTATCCTCATCAAAGGTAACACTAAAAATATTTGATGGGAATGAACCACCAACAATTAGATATTCTTCTTTTTTGTTACCTTTTGAAGCGATAACGGCTTTGATTAGTGCAGTATCAGGATTATCACCCATCTTTGTGAAATGCTCCATATCTCTTGATATGTCATCAATATCATCAAAGGTAATTTCAACCTCACCACCCTTTTTGTTATTAAATTTGATAAGGTCAAGTTTATCCTTTAATGAAACTTCTGGTTTCATTTCTACATCTTCGTTAATTCCAAAAAGAGATATGATTCTCTCTTTTTCTTCTTGTATTCTTCTTTTCATAATGTTAAAATTCTACAATGTTTCCATTTTCGAGTTTATAATTTTTATTGTCACTTCCTTTGTAAACCGCCATTGAACCTGTAGATGTTAATAGTGTAAGTTTAATTCCCTTTTCTCTCTCAAACTTTTCTTTTGGTGTTTCAGAGGTTTCCGCACTACCCGCCGGTGTTGTACTTTGAGTAGTTCCTTGACTTGAATCCACGTATTCAGAAAGTGGTGTCCATGTTGTATTATCTTTTAAAATATACCAAGTATTTGGTTTATATTTTGTTGATTCTTTACTTGTTTTTACTAATCGATAAACAGGGTAATTACCAAGTTCATCAGGAGTTCCTTGTTGGTTTAAGTAATAAAGTTGAGTACCCACTTTATTTGCACCTGCATTAGCTTTACGGTAACCCGGTAAAGTTGGGTTAACCGATGTTTGGTCCTGAGGGTAGAAGTTGTAAGTAAATACATCATCCATATTAAGATTTTCAATTCCTGCTGTTGCTAATTCAGTTTTTAATTCTGAAAGTCCGCTAATGACCAATCCAATAGTACCATTATAGTTTGATTGGTTAGTACCAAACTTATTATCCGGTGTTATTGTCTTAGGAAATTTAGTGGTTTTTTCAACTAATTTTGATTGTTCATCAACAGGATAAAAATCAACTAAGAATCTGTTAATCGTGTTACCGTTTTCATTGAAGAACATCTTTTTAATGCTAACCTTTTCTACTTCACCTTCATTATCATACTTACCCTCAATATATGGGTCATCAGTGTCTAAACCTTTAACAGTAAATCTTCCGTTTTGATTTGCGAAATATATATTCTTTCCTACAACAAAAAATTGGTCTAATGGTAGTCCAACTAAATTATCCCAATTTAATAAATCTATATTTCCAAGATTACTAAATATTGTACCAAGACCATAACCTTCTATTGATTGCGTTTGACCGCTTAAAATATCTTTTATTAATTCTTTTTTATCTTCAGGTAATACTTTTTGTAGAAAATTACTTAATGCTTCAATACTATTATCATCGGCTCTATCAAGTTGACTGTCAGGTAAAATACCCTCATCTTTTAATGTTTTAATATTACTTTCTAATTTATCTTTGTATGTACCACCCGCATAATAAATACCACCATAAATTGAGTTTGTTATAACCGCAATGGTATCATAAACAAATAAAGGACCTGAAATAAGTATCTTACCTATCCAACCAACCCAACTCATAACTCCCTCTTCAATAGGAGGCATTCCAACATAAAATGTCGGAAGTAATGTATCCTTGTCGTAATATAATCTTAACGTATACTCGGCATATTGATTAATCATTTCTAAAATAAAAACATATAGTATCATTTGAATTTTATCGAAAAGAAATTTAATAGCTTCTTTAACATTTCCTTTAAAAAGTAAAGTAAAAAATTCTTTTACATGTTTTGGGAAATCTTTAATTTTTGTTAAAGTATCTTGACCAAGTTTAATACCTTTATTTGTTATATAATTTAAAGTTTTTTCAACCCATTTTTCTGATGCTCTATTTGCTCTACTAGCCGCATCAGTGATTGCCTTTTCTTTCTGTAATGGTGTTAATCTTTCTAATTGTGAAATCCAGTCTTCAATTTTTGCGGCATCGGCATCAATTCTACTTGCAAATCTTGAATCGACAGCGTCTCTTATAGACGTTATAAGTTCTTCTTTAAAATTTGATTTTTTAAAAATATTTGGCATCTCAAACGGAGGTTTGTCACCTCTTTTCTTAGAAGCCTTTTCTAAATCCTCACCAATTTTTTTGTATGAATTAAATTTTGCTTCTATCGCTTGTTTTTTGGCTAACTCAATTTCAGCACTAATCTCCTCGGGAGTTCTAGTGTCTTCAGGTTCAACTCTAACAGGTCTTTCCCATTTTGTATCAAGATTTAATTTTTTTCTTAAATCATAAACATATATATCTCTTAACGACTCGTCAGAAAATTTAACCAAAGGCTCCTCACCATCTTTACCATAAAAAAGTTCATCAATTTCTTTTTGTATTTGTTCTACTGCCTCATCATTAGAAAGACCATTATTAGTAATTAAATCATTTTTTACACCATTAGTCGTAGATTCAAGGTTTTTTAGGTCATTTGAGACATTATGTACCTTAGTAATGAAATCACCAATTATTTCATCGGCAACTTTTCTTTTAGGTGTACCTACAGCTTCATCGGCAAACTCTTTTAATGTTCTAACAAATTCTTCAGGATTTCCTTCTAATCTTAATAGTGTTTCTGCATGTGGTTTTTCAGCGGCCCTAATTAAATTACCTGTTGCGTCAATAAGTGAACTATTTTTTATAGTTCTTGCAATATCGGCTAAATCAGAAATTTTTAATGCAGAACTAATAGCACTGGCAATTAAACTCTCTTTAATAGTAGATTTTAAATCATTAGATATTAAAATATCTTTTAATAAAGATTCGCCTAAACCCATCAATTCATGGATTCTTAAAATTTCTTCTGATATTAATTTATTATTCATAAACTATTGTACGTATTTTTAATATAAATATATCTTTATCCCATATCGTCCTCACCAGACGTTGTTTCAACACTATCATTATTTTTTTCAGTTTGAATTTCTTCCAAATATATTTCCCCAACAGTTTTAGTACCATCAGGTAATGGAGTATTAAATGCTCTTCTTATAAATGTATTATCAAAAGCACCTGACAAATCTAATTCAACATATTTTGATATTGTTGGAAATTCAGTGTTAAACCATTTTCTAAATTTATCACCCTCTTCTTGTGTTGTAAATGGTGTTTTCTTTTGTGTACTTCCACCATACATTTTAACAGTACCTGGTAAAATTTCTTTTTCCTTTTGATTCATTCTTTCTAGTATTCTATTTTTCATAGATTCTTGTGATAATGAACCTTCTTTAACCTTTACACTAAAATCATTAACAACTTTTGAAAGTGTTTCCAATTCTTCTTCAGGTAAACCTTCAATAGATTGTTCAATTTTTTTATTATTTTCAACAATCTGATTTTGAACTTCAGGTTTTGTCAATGCATATTGTATTAATACATAAGTCAATGAAACTATTTTTTGATTTTCACTAGCCAATAAATTATACAGAAAATTGTAACTCATCTGTATTCCGTCAATAACTAAAACTAAAGAACCTGCGGTTTTAGCTAATGTTGATACCGCTTTAATTTGTTTAAATGGATTCTTTAAAAAGTTAACAAAATTATCCGCACTTTTATTTATTACGGAACCCATTTCAGAAACCGATTTTCTTAATACATTCTTTGCTAAAATTCTACCTTCGGTGGTTATTACTGACCCATCCAATCCATTTAGTATTTGAATTTCTCTCTGTGTAAACACATCTGCTTGTTTTTTAGAACCTGATGTTAAAGCTTCGGCATTGTCCGCAGCTTTTTGTTTTAAAACTTTCACTTCATTTGCAGTAACATTAAGTCCCTTTGCAGCTTTTAATATTTGTGCCACATCAAATACGGATAATAATGCAACAAACATAGCCATTCTCTTATCACCTTCGTAAGCATATAACGCAGCGTCGGGCGCGGATAATAATAAACTACCGATACCTGCCATCATTTCTAATGATAATCCACCTGCTAAAGGTGCTGCGGCACCTCCTGTTAGAACGGTTAATGCACCCATAGATACTAACGCTAAACCTAACGCAGCAATTCCTAATACATCATGTATGGTATCACTGTTTCTCAATACCCACGCATCAAAACCATCACCATATTTCTTTTCCCATTCTTGTCTATCTTTTTCATAAACAGAAAATGCGGATTCTTTTGTGTCATATTTTTTACCATTATATATCCATTTTGGTGTAGGTCTTCCTAACCTTGGGTCATACATAATCACCTCACTTTTTGGTTGAATTGGTTTAGAATTTCTTTTTTCTAACTCATATGCTCTTGATAGAGCTTCAGCTTGGGTGGGATTAAATTGTGGAGCAACGTATGTTGCGTCTTGATAACTTCTAGTATCAGGAGGTGTGAATTTAGGCACATCTTTTGGTTTTGGTGGACCTCCACCGCCCATTAAATTTTGTGGTGATACATATGTTGCGTCTTGATAGCTTCTCGTATCTGGCGGCGTGAATGATGTAGATTTTGGTTTTTGAGGAGGTGGGTTTTGAGTATTTGTAGTACTGTCAAATCTAGGTAAATTATAAAGAGACCTTTTTTGTGGGTAAGATAAACCATTTGTTACACCAGGATACGCTTTTTTTGCTGGTGTGGAACCTGCAGGATAATTAGTAGCTAAATTAGGTAATGTTTTTAAATTATTATCTTTATCATAATAATAATAATCTAACGGTAATGATTTAAGACCCAAAGGAGTATATGACGACTGTTCATTAATAATAGACGTATTCTCAGATAATGTTTTACCTAACTCATACGACATTCTCAATAGAATCTCATTTAATGCCTCTATACCTTCATTTTTTCTATTTACCATAACGGATTAGCTTTACCTCTTTGTGGTTGATACGAATCACTCCATTTTGTAACTGACAATTGGTTAGCAGGACCACGAGTAAGCCCTGTTTCCCATTTATTCATAGCAGGAGAAGATGGTGCTGTTGAACCAGCTTCATCTTGTTCTCCGAGCTCTCCGTCAACTTCAGTGTTGTCAATTTGAATATCATCCAAATCAATCCAATCCTCAGTAAACATAAGTTCTTTAATTCTATTAATGTCTTCAGAAAGTAAATTCATGAAAATAGTTTACTATAAATATAATAAGATAAATAAATAACCAATAAAGTTACTTCTTAAGTAATTCTTGAATATACTTAATATTTTTCATGAATTTTTCAGGGTTTTCTTTTGCCCATGTTTTCATGGTTTGTGGTAAATCAGATTTTTCTAATTCTTCTAAAACAATTACATTTAATTCTTTTTCACCTTTTTTGTTTGACTCAACCAAAACATCACCAAAACTTATCATTAATTTTCTTGCCAGTTCAGGACTCTTAGCTGAGAATGTAATATCATATCCATTCTCATTAGCCCAAGAAATTAACTTATTTTCATTAAGATATTGATTGGTATCAAATGGAAATTCTTTTAATAACCTTTTTGGTTCTGAAGCAATTTCAAATACTTTCATAGAAGGACTAACCACCAAAGTGATTTTGTGTTCGTGCAAACCAAATATAATAGGTTTTGTCAAAAACACCCTACCCAACAAATTTGATATTATTTTTCTAATGTCCTCCATTTAATGATAAATATCATCAAATGACTTCTGCGCTCGGTATTTTGTCAGGAAAAACTACATAATATTCATTTAAAAATGACCTCAAATCATCCTCATCTAATAGGATTGATTCATCAGTATCGTCCTCATCATCCCACTCATCCCACTCGTCATCAAATACGTCAAATTCTTCAGTATCTATTTCAAAATCATATCCAAAATCCTGTAAATAGGTATATTCTATTATATCTTGTCTAACAGTATTATCATAGTCACCAACCATTCTAAACGATACTGTTAACATGTTGTTTTCTTTATTTACGAAATAATCGTCAATTTCTATAACTTCCATTTAAATTTAAAAAATTATCATTTATTTTATAACAAATATATTGTTTTAAACAAAAAGTAATTATTATAGTAAAAAAAACATGAAATTAATACCAACCTCTTTTGATAATGTGTACCTGATTCAAGAGAATGTTTATGAAGATGAAAGAGGATACTTTATGGAAAGTTGGAATGAAATAAAATATTCCAACCGAAAATTATTGTCCCATATACCATCTTTAGATGCAATTAAAAATGACAATTCTTTATTTAATACACTATTTCTACAGGATAATTTTTCTGTATCTAAAAGGAATGTTTTTAGAGGTTTACACTACCAAACAGGAAATTGGTCGCAAGCCAAATTAGTTAGGACTATGAAAGGTTCTGTTGTTGACTTTATTGTTGATTTGAGAGAAGATTCCGCAACTTACGGTAAGTTTGATTATTTTGAATTAAGTGATAAAAATAAATTATCTTTATTTATTCCACCATATTTTGCACACGGGTTTCTTTCACTTGAAGATGATACAATTTTCACTTATAAATGTGGAAACTACTACAACAGTGAATATGAAGGTTCGGTGTCTATATTTGACCCAATCATTAGAAACATTAGAAACAACCATGAAACCATAATTGATGTTGTGAGTATCTATACACCTTATGATGATGAAAATGATTTAATTATGTCAGATAAGGATAGAACTGCACCAAAGTTTCTTCATAGAAGACACGAATAAGTTTGTTGATTTAATTTATTTACCTATATTTGAACAAAATATAAAAACACTATGGAAATCCTAATGAACATCCAAACCTTTGAGAAGGCAAAAAGAGTTATCGATAGTTGTGTTAATTACGTACAACTGTTAAGTGCCGAGAAATATTGTGAGTTGTATTATAACATGTATGAAGATTTCTCAAGGTACCGTCAACTTTTGATGTTAGTTGAACAAAAAGGTAATAGTTTGTTGTAATAAAAAACCCCTCTTTTTGGAGGGGTTTTATTTTAACTTAATTTTTTAAGTTTATATAGTGTAGAGGTTATTAACTCTATTATTGTATCTACAATGTTTTGTAGATGAGATGGTAACCCTTCTCTGTTGTTTTCAACAACTTCCATTAATTCATTAAAGTATTCTATTACACTTTCTTTTCCTTCGTATTTTCTCATAGGGAAAGTTTCGTAATTTGTTATATTTTCATTTTCACCCTGATAAGATTCAATTAAAGAATCTACCAAATCATCAATACCTTCATAATATCCCTGAAGTGCTTTGTGTTCAGCATATGAACCTGTTTGTAAATGAAATACGTGTGCTTGAGTTTGTGAGAATAATAAATGAGATGCCATTACATCCATACCTGTAGATGAATCTTCAGTTTCTTCAACATCTAACTCTTCCTGTTCTCTCAATTTACTTTTAATTAATTGTTCTAATTGAGATTCTGTTAATTTCAACGTTTTTTTCATTAGTTAAACTTTTTGAATCTGTTAAACATTTCTGTTATTTTTTGTTTTTCTTGTTTGAATGATTCATGTAGGTCTTCATCTATTTCTTCATACATACCACATTCACAAATGGCCTCGGATAAACCACATTGTTCACACATGGCTTCAGTTTCTTCAGATTCTCCGTAAACATCTACGTTTCCACCTTCAGAATCAAAGTCATAAGCTTCTTTCTCACCAGGATATAATTCATGACCGTCTAATTCATCACCGAAAACAACATCCCAATCTGATGTTGACATTCCTTCATCTCCAAACATATCTATAATTCCTTGGATGTCCATTTCGTGGGCATCGTCAGAATACGAATGGTCAAATTGTTCAGGACCTTTAGATTCAAAATCATATGCAGATTCTACATCAGACACATCCATGTCATCAGCTTCAATTTCTTCAATCTCTTTTGACTCATTAACCAAATGATTATTATATTGTGAAACTTCACCTCTGTTGTTTACATTAACACCTGTTTTATCTTGAGCCGCGTCGTACACGCTCAAAGGTGTCATATTAGATGGAATGTTTCCAACGGCATATCCATTGTATAAGGATTTGTGTTGAGAAATGATACTTTGTCTTTCCTCATCTGTCATAACTGAATAACCTCTCATAGTAATAGTATTTTTATATAAATAGTGTTTGATAATGAAATATTTTTGTTTATATTTTATTTATGGAAATCACAAGAGATATAATAGACGAAATTGCTGAAGGTGCAATTCTTTTAGATGGGTTTGAGCACTGTATTGTTGGAATCACTGAAGAGTTTGGTGGTAACATTCGTATATTATATTCTACAAAGAAAATTATTGATTCATTAGTTCAAGATTCTGAAATGACACTGGATGAGGCGTGGGACTATTACAATTACAATGTTATTGGTGGATATTTCGGAGAACAAAACCCAATTTTTTTAATTGACTATTTGGTAGATTAAAAAACAATCCTTATCTTTGATATGTAAATAAAGGTAAGGAAAATGGGAGAATACAAAAATCATACGAGTTTTATTGAAGCTTACAATCAGTCATTGAATATTCGTAGAATGGTTAAAGGCGAATTGTTTGTTATTAACGATAGTTCAAATTTAAAAGTAAAAATAACTCACATACATCCTGATAATAACTACAATGGTACTGTTGCCAATGTTAACATTAAAGTTTCAGGTACCCTTCAAGATTATTGGAAAAACCATTTGGACGTTGCTAGTAAACGTTTTTATTCTTCAAACGCAAGAAATAAAAGAATCCGAGACAAGGTCAATAACGAAATTAAAAATTACTTAAAGTACTTTGGACTTAAAACTTGGCAGATTGAAATTAAGAAAATTAAAGTTTGTACCGAATTATGAATTAAATCTTGCGACGTAATAACTAAAAAGTTGTTGGGTTAAGATTCTTATTGAACGGTTCATTTTTTCGATGGTTGGTTCTTCACCTTTAGATTCTAAGTATTCAATGGTAAGACCGACCATCGCATTTCTTGCTTCATCCGCAGCATCCAACAACTCTTCATACTCTTGTTCCCTATCACCATCAAATTCGATATTCTTGAATCTTACATAATTTTCAATATAATCCCTCCCACTGTACATAAACGGTGTAGATTCAAACATATTAACAATTCCTGATTTCCTTAATTTAAGTAAAAAGTCATAAATCACTTTAGTGTAAGGGCTTAATATAGGGCTCATTTTATCGAACCTATCAAAGGCAGAGTTTTCTTCGTTTATTTTTTCCTCGTCATCTTCAGTATTTGTTAAAGATTCAATATCCACATCATCAAAACTGGTTAGTGTTTTTGGTTGTAGTGGTGGGTCTAATAAAAATCTCTGATTAATCCAACTACGTAATTCATTTTCAACAAAGAATTCAGGCACTGGTTGGTCATCGGGCATTGAATCCGCAATTTCTGCAATATGAAAGGCGAACTTTAGCTTGTTTTCTTCATTCATTAAATTCATGAGACCATCACTGATAAAGAATATCTTACTCAATGGGTCTTCAGGATTTATATCACCTTCAGCTACTTTAAAAATATTATTAATTGTTCTTGCCCACCAAGTTTTATATGATGAAGTTTCTTTTAGTGTTGGGGCAAATAATTTATTAGCGGCCCTTAATCCTGAACCAATAAATCCTGCAACAGCTATTTGAGGAATAAACCATGGCATTAATCTTATAAACGCTTTAAAACCACCTTCACCTATATGAGACCATAATCTTTTACTTTTAGCACTGTTTACAATTGTTTTTAACTGACCGAATGTAATTGGACCCTGAGCACTACAAAACTTTTTGGCATCACATATACTTTTAACTACCTGAGATGATGGTTTTACAACCTTTTCCACCTCTTCATTCATTTTTTCTAAATCATCTACTTTCATCCAAAGGTCCTCAGAGGTTAAAAGATTTAAATTCGAAGATTCTCCTTCCCATTCAACATCAACAATATGATGACCCTTTTCAAATGGGTCACGTACAATTCTCTTAATCGTACCTATAGTACCCATAGGAACTCTTGAGAACTTATCATTCATACGAAGAAGGATTATAGTATCACCTACATTTGTGGTATTAAACTCTTTTTTGGACATTTAAAGTAATTTATGATAAATATTATGAGATATTAAATATGACACAATATATTTATTATAAAACTATTTTATGAAAGTTGTAGTTAGTGAATCACAATACAAAAAACTATTAGTTGAAGAATTTAAACAGGATATTGATTCTGCGTTAAAATCAAGTTATGAGTTTGCCAAGGATATTGTTAAAACCGCTGAACAACAACTGAAAACAAGTTTTCAATTCTTACTTACATATGGTGCAGGTATTGGTTCACTAGCAAGACCATTATCAGATTATTTATCAGGTAAATATCCTTCATTAACCACAGAAGAAATTGCAGGTTTGGTGGTAATGGCACTATCAATAGCATATTTCCAATACAAAGGTGAAATGAAAAAACCTTTAGAAATGTTAAAACTTCAAGGTAAATTAGATGAATTAAAAGATGCGATTGAAAAAACAAAATCTATTGAAAGTAGATTTACAAAAATATTAAATCAGTTGGGAATATATGTTTATAGTGTTTTAGATATTCCTGCATACACATTTTTACTACCTGTAATCCCTTTTATAATTTCTTTTATATCAAATCCGTCAATGTCTGGTGACCATTTAGAAATGGCATTAAATGGACTTTTAAATTCTTCTTTAATCACCTTATCAGGTGCAACACTTAAAAAGGTCTTAGAAAAATTGTCTTCTTACGTTAAGACAAAAAATTAAAATCTTTATCCACAATATAATATCTTACACCGATAGCATAATATAAGAAAGTCGCTTTCTTTAATTCTAACTGTCTACCAATTTGTTTTGATTTTTCAACATCTCCATTTAATATACCAACAATTTTAGTTCCTGGTGGTGATAGGTTAGATGGGTGAGTATTGATTACTGGAGTTATAGGTTTGTTTGCATCTAAAATTCGTGTAATCAGTTGTGCTTTAGAACCTCCATGATTGATACGAAAATCCTTACAAATATTTTTTAACTGAACAAGATGTAATGTTTTTAAATACTCTTTTGTTATCTCCATTTTACAAAGATACAAAAATTTATTTAATAAGAAACTCAAGCATTTTTTCTATCTTCTTCCCAGTCGTAAAACATAGAAGAATCATAATAAACTTTTGGTTTCTTTTCGGACTTAATAAGTCCCATAGAGCGAAGGCAATTTACAAGGTTTTTGAACATAAAAATTAGGAGAATATCTATTAATTAAATAGTATAAAAAACCTATTTGTCTATGTTGTTAGGGTAAAAAAATTAAAATTAACGATAAATTAATTTACTCTTCTGAAAATACGTTGAAATAGTTACTAATTTCACATTTTAAAATGTGATTGTTATCATAACTAAGTTTATAAATAAGACCCATCATATCACTACTTTCGTAATATTCTTCCTCAGTTCTTTTTACTAATATACCATCAGAATTAAAGGTATAACCCATTAGTGTGTCATATGTTTTTTTAGCAAAATTTGATAACTCATCTGCAATATCACTTAACTCAGGTGAACCCGTTTCTGTTGAAATTAATATAGTGAAAACAACCTCACCTGGTCTATCTTCTTTTGGTGGCTCGGCAGTATAATGAGTTAACTCAACGGTCATGGCTTTTCCAACTTGCATGTCTGTAATGTATGCCAATGACTTAACTGACCTTTCTATGTTTTCTTCAAACTTACTCATTGTAATATTCGTTATATTTTTTAGTTAAAAATTGTGTTAATTCTTCAATATCTCCATCAGGTAATTGATGTAATGGTTTGTTTCTATGAAACCAATTTCTAATAACACTTTCTACTGGCTCGTTTCTTAATTTAACCAATCTTCTAAAACCCCTAATCTCAGCAGGAATCTCATGTGGTTGCATATAGTAAGTTTTATCCGTTGGTACTGGCTCATCGTCCAATCTTATTTCATCAGGACTTCTATATCCGGCATCTTGCATGACGTGTTCAACCTCGTGACGTAAAGTTTCATTTAAATCACCAATAATATCATACATACTACCAGGATAAAAATTAGGGTTAAGTTTTAACTCCATTTCAATAATGTCACCATCATCAACTGTTCTACCGTCCAACAAATATTCTTGTTCCATAGTAGGGTCCCACTCAACATCGAACTCAATACTAAAAGATGGTAATCCTTCAAAGTAATATTCCATTTCCTCACCACCTAAATCTTCAGGTAGAAAGAATGTATCATTCATCTTTGTTTTGATGAAATCTGTCATATGTCTCACAACCGTTCTTATTGGTAAGTCGGTTTTACTTTTTTCGGTGATTAAAGATTCATTTAAATTGTTATTCTTATTACCACATTTGTGACAATCATAAGTGTCATCACCACCTTCAGATACTTTCCATTCCCAACCACACTTATTACACTTAACAACACCGTTTTTCACACTTTCATTAATTGACATACATAATTCTTTACTAACTTCTTCAGGGTTTTCATCCTCATAAAAACCAACTTTAATTCTCATATAGTTTTTGTGAGCTAACTTAAGTGCATATAAATCCTTACCTGTACAATCAGATAATAAATCTTCAACTTGTGTAAAGTAATCTTCAAATTCTGCACTCATACCCTATAAATAGTTCTTAATATAAATATATTAATACCTATTTAACCAAAATGGGATAGAAACACCAAAACCAAAATTTGTTGTGTTAGAGAATTCAATTAATAAAGAAAAATCCAAAGCTCGATTATCTCTTGTCAATAATTTAATAGGGTGTAATACAACCACAGCATGTGGAATGAATGTTTTATCACCAGTTATACTATCAGTCAATACTTTAGCACCCCCACCAATATTAATACCGTTTTTAAATAACGCCATGTTAATACCAAAACGATTTACAAACGGATAAGGTTCTGTGAATACGGTAACATATTCTTGTTTAAGTGTTGTGCCCACATAAAACCCACCATACCCATACATCTCATCAGTAGATGCCAGTATTACACCCTCAGCAGGTATATAACTTACAGATGAAGATTGTGAATATCCCTTAACAAAATTCAAAAGTAAAATAAGTAGGAAAGTTGTTCGTTTCATGTTTATTGCATATCTTTGTAACAAAAGTAGGAAATTTTTATTATAAAGACAAATGAGAACAAAGAAAGAAATATTCAAAGACATTCTAAAGGTAAAAGGAGATACCGCACTTTTGGATGCCAAATATATTGGTGTGTCGGCTGATGATATTATTGATTGTTATCACGAGTTGAATATTAGTTCACCTATTAACCTTATTGAAAATACGTGGTTAAAGAATTGGTACACTAATGGTAAACCCACAAATCCTCATGGATGGGGTAATGGATATGTTCGCATTTGTGAAGGTCATCCATTTTACGGAAAAGAATACGATGAAATTCCCGTTGATGTTCATGGTGGGTTAACTTATTCTGCCCTTACTGTAGACGATGGAAAATTTTTCACTAAAGGGTTTTGGATTGGTTTTGACACCGCACATCATAGTGATACTTTACTTAAATGGCCCAAAGATGCGGTATATGAAGAAACTCTTTATTTATTTAAACAGATTTATTCAGTTTAGGTCTTTTCATTTCCCTATGATTTTAATATACTTTTGTTAAAGTCATCAAAAATGAAATGGAAATCTTTATTAGTATTGTTATTGGTCTGTTTATCTTCGACCATATCCAAAGCACAGACATGGGGAGAATGGATTCAGGTACCGGTTGATACCATCAAAACCGACATCTTTAAAGTTATTTATTATGAGGATTATGAACAACCTTTAGAGTTGTGGTATACGGTAAAGTGTCCAATGGGGGATGCATCTCGTTCAGGTATGGATTTCTACACCGTTCCTGGTATTCGTACATCAAATAATGCCGACTATGAAAATAATGTTTGGGATAAAGGTCATTTAGCCCCCGCAGGTGCATTTGCGTGTGATAAAGAAACACTCAAAAAAACATTTTCATATTTAAATTGTGCACTTCAACACGAAGGACTAAATCGAGGTCCTTGGAAGGAACTTGAAGAGTTTGAAAGGGGGTTAGCAAAAATTACAGACAGAGTAGATGTACATATAATCGTTTGTTTTGATGAGGAACCTAAAAAAGTACCAGGTGGTGCAGTAATACCATCAGGGTTTACTAAAGAAATAACCTTTAACGGAACAACACTCACTTTTAGTTTTCCTAATAAAGACGTAAGTGGTCAAGATTGGGGTACTTTCTTAATTCTAACCGAATATGACTAAAGAATCTATGGAGTTATTAAACACTCACCCAATTAAAAAATCAGATTTAGGATTTCATGGTAATTTGTTTGGTGGGAAACTACTTGCATGGTTGGATTCAAGTGCTGCGGCATATGCTATGCAGGTGTGTGACACACCAAGAATGGTTACTGTAAAAATAGATGAATGTAATTTTACAAAACCAGCTAAGGAAGGACAACTTTTAAAGATATATGGTGGTGTTGCTGAAATAGGTAATACATCAATAACTCTTTACATGGAGGCACGTTCACATAATGTTTATAATGGAAAACAAAATGTTATTCTAAACACTAAAATAAAATTTGTAAGAATCGATGAGATGGGAGACCCCGTACCTATTTCAGAGAGAGTTAAAATTAAATACGGGACCAATTAAAAAAAAGAAAAATGGCAGTAAAACAAGGAGACCAAGTAAAAGTTCACTACATCGGAACATTAAATGATGGAAATGAGTTTGATAACTCATATAAACGAGGAGACACATTAGAATTCACTGCAGGTAGTGGTCAAATGATTAAAGGATTTGATGATGCTGTTATGGGTATGGAAATCGGTGATAAAAAAACTGTTAATATTCCATCTTCAGATGCGTATGGTGAACACGACCCAAATGGTTTGGTTGCCGTATCTAAAGAAAACTTCCCTGAGAATTTTGACGTAACTCCTGGTGAGATGATTCAAGGTAGAAGTGAAAGTGGTCAACCTATGAACGCATTGGTTGTTGAGATAAATGAAAATGACGTAATCTTAGATTTGAACCATCCATTGGCAGGTCAAGATTTAAATTTTGAAATTGAATTAGTAGAAATAGTTTAATTATGATATATTGGTTTACAGGACAACCTGGTCACGGAAAAACAGTTCTTTGTAATCACCTCAAAGAATACTTGGAGAAGAACCACGAAGGTCCATTAATGCACATTGATGGTGATGATTTAAGAGATATTTTTAAAAACAAAGATTATTCAAAAGAAGGTCGTATTAAAAACATTACTTTCGCACAAGGATTAGCTAAATTTTTAAATAATAAAGGTTTTACCGTTTTGGTATCACTTGTGGCACCTTACAGAGATGTAAGAGAATCTTTTAAAGAAGATATGGGTGACCAAATGAAAGAACTTTATGTTCACACAACTGATGTACGTGAAAGAGACCACTTCCACGTTCAGGATTATGAAGCACCAGTTGATAATTTTGTCGATGTTGACACTACAGAAGATTCTCCTGAAGCTTCTTTGGTTTACATTATCAATGAATTAGGTTTATGAGTGAGAAAAAGTCCACAATATTCTGTGATATAGACGGAACTATTTTCAAATACCGAAAATTCGAAACCTATACCACTTCTGAGGCTGAAGTACTTCCAATGTCAAGGGAAAAAATGGTAGAGTGGAAGGAACAGGGACATATGATTGTTTTAACAACAGCACGTCCTGAATATCTACGTGAACATACCATTTTAGAATTGACAAAAAATCAAATTCCTTATGATAGATTGATTATGGAAATTGAAAGAGGTCCGAGATTTTTAATTAATGATATGGACCCTGAAAAAGAAGGATTAAGAGCCATGGGTGTTAACCTAATTAGAAATGAAGGTATGGAAAACATAAACTGGGACGAATATAAAATGTAATATGGAAAATTGGAGTAAAATAACACACGTAAAATCATCACTTGAACCTCGTGATGGACAGTATGCAATGTTTGTTGGAAGATGGCAACCTCTTCATAAAGGTCACCAAGAACTTTTCAAACAAGCTATGGATGAGGGTAAAAATGTTCTTATCTGTATCAGAGACGGACAACCAAATGAAAAAAATCCATTTACAGCACAAGAAGTTAGAGAAAACATTATGAACCATTATTCTGAGGAAGTTGAATCGGGTAAAGTTCAAGTAATGGTAATCCCTGATATTTGTTCTGTAGAATTTGGTCGTGGTGTTGGTTATGATATTATCGAAAGAATCCCACCAACAGAGATTGGTGAAATATCAGCAACCAAGATTAGACAAGAAATGGGTTTGTAATAGTATTACACTCAGGGGTTAAAAAGGTCAATATTTTCATATTGACCTTTTTTTATTCAAAATAATTAATTACTTTTGTTCTACAACAATTAAGATAAAAGTGTCATGGGAACAAATTTTTACAGAATTCCGAAATCCAAAGAAGTGATGGAGCGTCATCAAAAGCTCCACAATAGGATTCAACGACTAGATTGGTTTGATGTTGGACAATTAAGTTGTGATTTTCGAACCATTGAAAACCCTGAAGATGAGTGGAGTCCACTTAATCCTTGGGACGAGTTTATGGATAATATGCAAATTCATCTTGGAAAACGAAGTATGGGTTGGAAGTTCTGTTGGAATTTTCATGACAACAAATACTACTCTAATAAAAAAGAACTTTTGAAATTTATCAGAAGTGGTCGAGTAATGGATGAGTACGGTCAGTTAATTGACACCGAAGAGTTTATTGAAATGGCTTTGGAGTGGGGAGAACCTGATGGATTAGTTGCAGATAAGGAATACTTTGATAAACATGAAAGACATTCTTATTTTAACAGTGAAAGTTACTACGATAGATTCATTGATGGATTAAGGGTTTCTTCTTCTACTGAATTCAGTTAATTATGGAAAAGAAAAGATGGATTGGTCACCCATCCAACAACTCAGATGTTGGGTATGATGATGATTTTTATACACCCGTAGTTCAATCAGGTACCACAGGACCATATAACCCTGTGGTACCAACTACGGAAAAAGTAAGTTTGGAACAAGAAAAAAAATAAAAGATATGAAGAAAAAATTTAACTTGAAGGTAGGTAAACTTTTTTCCTACGATAAAGAAACGCTCGATTATAAAAAAGTGAATGTATTTACTTGGGGTCTTTTTTTATTGGTTTTAATTAGTTTTTCATCTGTTGTTTCTTTTTCGGTTGGTAGAATTATGAAACTTAGAAACCTATCTGATTATGAAAAAGAACTTCTGATTATTGACCTAAATATGCGGGATGATTTCTCACAGGACAAATTGATTGAAATGTTAAAAGACCTGAATGTTAGATACCCATATATTGCACTAGCTCAAGCCAGAATTGAAACAGGAGGTTACCGTTCAAGAATTTTCAAAGAAAACCATAACTTGTTTGGAATGAAACAAGCAAACAGACGTGTTAACACAGCAAAAGGTACTCAATATAATCACGCATACTACGAAACATGGAGAGAAAGTGTGTACGATTACGCATTTTATCAATCACGATATTTGAGTAAGGCGAATAGTGAAGAAGAATATCTTTACATTTTAGGACAGAGTTACGCAGAAGCATCTACTTACGCAGAAGCATTAAAGAAAGAAATAGAAAAGAATAACCTAAGGTCTTTGTTTGATTAAGTTTAATTTTGTATATTTGTGTAATGAAGACACGACAATTTACAAAAATCTTAAAAGAGAATGAATTCATCTCAAAAATAAAACTTGAGAATGAATTTATTAAAGGTGAGGTTGTGATTACTCGTTTTCGTCCTTTACAGGTAAAAAAAGTTAATCATGGAAATATTAGTTATACAACTAATGTCGGTAATGAAGTTGATTTAACTTTCTCCGGAATTATAAAAACAGATAGAAATTTATGGTACGACTCAAAAGAATTCAATAAGAATGTGGTTACAAGATATTTCAGAAGAAACAGATTTTTTTGTAATGAAGTATCCTCAAGAGTTAAACTCATTGGTGGTAAAAGTGAATTGAAAATTAAGAAGATAGAATTATTATGATTAAAAGAATTAAACAGTTTATTCGTCGCGTAAAAAGAACTCGTGACTTTCTCCCAATGATTTGGAACGGGTATGATTTTGATTACCGTTATGCCATTGATTTATTTCAATATCAGTTAGAACGAACTGCAAATCATATGGAATCAGATAATGCCATGACAATGGAAGCCCATATTAGAGCTAAAAGAATTCGTACTGCAATTGAACTACTTCAAAAAGTTTATGACGAGGAATATGGTTGTGAATATCAAGAAAAACTCGAGAAACTTTACGGTAAGAATGTATTGGATGTTCATTTTATTGAAACAAAGGAATTTAGTAATTATGACAATGGTCCTTTGTATGAAATGAAATGGGAGTACGAGAAATGGGACAACTCTCAAGAGGTCGAAGAAACAAAACAAAAACTTTTTGAAGAGTCAAAATCAAAACAAAAAAGAGCTGAAGAATTAGTTTGGAAATTTATCTCACATAACATTCGAGGATGGTGGGACTAATTATATAGGTGGAGATATTATATATGTTTTTAATAATATTAGTTTTTTCACTACCATTTGTACTGTTGTGGGTCAATGGAATTGATTATATGAAAGAAAATCATCCAGATTATAAGGGTGAAGATTTTATTTAATCAATTTTATTTTTTATATTTGTGGTATCATGAAAATCACATTTATATCTGACACACACACAAAACATAAACAGGTGACCAGTTCACTACCTGGTGGTGACTTGTTAATTCATGCTGGTGACATCAGTTCAATGGGTTACAAACATGAAATTCAACAGTTCCTTAAATGGTTTAATGGTTTAGATATCTATAAACATAAAATCTTTATTGCGGGTAACCACGATTGGGGATTTCAAGATAATCCTGAAATGTGTAAAGAACTTCTTGAGTTCTATGATAAGGTAACCTACCTTCAAGATGATTTGGAACTAATTGGTGATGATTATGAAACCGCAGTAAAAGTTTATGGTTCACCATGGCAACCTGAGTTTTATAATTGGGCGTTTAACTTACCAAGAATGGGTTGGGAACTTCAACAAAAATGGGAT
>Ga0208019_1000314_pt1 | contig 26988 bp, 27 predicted proteins | sample CB_VirMetaG_5_FD_184540 | JGI IMG/M metagenome (GOLD analysis project Ga0208019, IMG submission 184540) | Freshwater to marine saline gradient viral communities from Chesapeake Bay - CB_1508_1D Viral MetaG (SPAdes) (version 4) | ecosystem: Environmental > Aquatic > Marine > Coastal | place: USA... | reverse complement strand
GAGTGCTGTCGGGGAACGCCTCGACCTTCGCGTGCCCGTTGCTGAACTCCTCGGCGATCGTATTGAGCAAGAGACGGATGATCGACTCGACCTCGGGTGATTCTTCAACGTCGGTCCTGATCATCACCTGATAGCCATTACCGCTGCAGAGCAGATACATGCTTGTCGGCGGTACGCCGTTGCCGATCAGCCAGTCCATGACGTTCAGGGCGACGCGGCAGGCGTGCTGAAGTTCTTCGTCAGTTGCCATCAGCTTCACGCCATCCGTTTCCGGGCGGACGGCGTCGATGTCGATCGGCACGAAGCAGCGGTGAGTGATGACTCGCTTTGTCACACGACCGCCGGGCGGCGTGGTGTAATCGTCGGCAGGGCGGTTGATGGCAAAGAAGGTGCCGAGGGTGTCCGGGTCGGCGTCCCACCGCTTGATCTGCTGAGCTGTCTCGACGAACGTTTTTCTGCGAGTCGCCTTGAAGCCGGATCGTGATATCCGTGCGATTTCTGGAACGTGCTGGAGATTGAGGATGCGAAGTGTCTGATCGAAGTCCTGAAGCGTTGTCATATCAGCCTTTGCGTAAGAAAACCCGCCACTCCCGAGGTGTGGCGGGCTGGAAGTGAATTTGAGACGGAAATGAAATTATTGGGACATCATCGCTTCGCGAATCCGCTGTACGACTTTCAGTTTTGTTCGCTCAGGAAGGTCACCGAACTCTTTGATTAGGTTCACATCATAGAGAGTCCACATCGACAGACTGCCGGCGAATTTGTCCGCTCCATAAGCCATCCCTCGCTCAAAGTCGCATCGCTGAGTCTCCGACTCGAATTTAAGAACATCCTCGACTTCACCTTCGTAGACGACAGCGGCGTATACAGTCGCACTCATTTCTCGTCCTCACAGCCGCCCAGGTTCCACGCCAGCACGTTGTAGCCCTCGTTCAGCCGCTTCAGTTCGCACTGGACGAGGTATTCGTTCGAGGCGACACGGGTCTGGAAGTCAAGTTCCAGTCGGTTGAGTTCACGGTCCATCTGGTACAGCCGAATGCCGTAGGATGCGACGACCAGAGCCAGCAGCACGCAGATCACGTAAACAGCAGAGTTTTTCATTTCCAGAAGCCTTTCGGACAGGACTCGGATTTGAGTCGGGTTTTCGCGGCCAGCCAGCAGCCGCATTCGGTACACCGTTCTGCCTCGGGGTCCTTCAACGGACAGAACGAACAGATCGCCAGCCGCTCCTGCTGCTGTTCCTTCGAGACGAGCCGGAATCCGCCAGTGGCGAATCGCCAGATCGCCCGCAGCAGGTTAAGGGCCATGCGGTATGGTGAGGGGTATCGGGACATGTATGTCACGTCGTTGCACAAGCAGGATTCAGGTACATGTCAGTTGCGAACCGGACGTAACGCATCGGGTCCCCGGCGATGTGTCGAAGCTGATTCCACTTACGAGGGAACAGCCAGGCGACGCCCCCGGCTTCGTGCCACTTGTCCGTATTGGAATCGCTGTCATCAATCAACAACCGCCCCGGACCGGCCAGCAGATGCTTCTGGCTGGTCATCACAATATCCTCGTGTGTCCAGGCTCGTTCTTTCAGCCACAGGTGCTTGCCTGCCCACGAGTCCGGGTGGTCCGCCGGGTGCGTGACGATGGTGACCGGAGCGATGTCCAGGCACAGGTCGACCAGTTCCTCGTACCACTCGTACTCGGGCAGGTTCTCCCAGAACAGCGGGTCGGCATGAATCCGATCCCACATCTCGTCGACCGTAAGCCCCATGTCCTCATAGAAATGCCAGTGTGTCGGCACCAGGTCCGGGAACCCGCAGGCCCGGACAGCAGCCGTCGCGAAGTCGGCGAGGACGCCGTCGACATCAAGGAAGATTCGTTCGATTTTCACGACAGCCTTCTTTCGTATCCAGATGCTTCGATCTCGATGAGACGTACAAATCTGCCGTCGACAGGGTAGGTATTAACAACCCACTGGCTCGTAAAGTCTGGGATGCAAATCGGCACGTTGAAATCCTCCATGATGTCAACAACGTCGTCGACTCCGTCCCCTCCGTCCCCTCCGTCCCCTTCTTCCTCGAACAGTATGGGACCGAACTTTGAGTCAGTCCTTGCCCCACCGTCGTACCCGTCGGGCTCCGCTTTGTATACTCCAGGAAGTGAAGAAATTATCACCACAGCCAGATCGTCAAGGTTCATAGTCCGGTCCCTCCGAACATGTCCGAGAAGTCGTCGAAGAGGGCATCAAAGGGCGATGATTCACCCTTCGCTTCCCGGCACAGTCGGGCGATCCGCCGCAGCGCCGTGGCAACCTCTTGCCTGTCGCTCGGTGAGAGCGATCTGGCGTGTTCTTTCGCAGACAGTTCATGCGATGGGCTGATTGTCATATTCAGGTCCTCGTTTCAGAAAACAGACATCACTTCGTAACGTGTATGTCACGAACTGGATCACAGGTTCTTTGATTTTCGGTACGATTTCAAGGCATCCAGCAACGCTTTCTGGCTGGTGCTCTTGTTTTCCAGACGTTCACGGATCGCCTCATGCACGGTGCCCTTCGCAAGGACCCGGTGGATTCGCACCTCGGACGACACGCCCTGCCGCCAGATTCTCGCATTGGCCTGGTCGTACTGTTCGAGCGAGTCCGTTCCACCCAGCCAGACGATGTCCCGGCCCGGTCCGTGCTGCATGTTCAACCCGTGGCCCATGCTGGCGGGATGGCAGCACAGCACCGGCAGCTCGCCAGCGTTCCACTGCTCCAGCAGCTTCGCCGTCACGCCTGCCGCCGTGCCGCCCCAGATCACCGGCAGGTCATAGCCGAACACCTTGTCCAGCCGCGTCTTGTCGTGCCGGAAGCCCACAGCGATCAGCGTCGGTTTGCCGTTCAGCTCCTCGTGAATCTCTTTGGCCACCTCGACGGCAGCCAGATGTGTCGTTACCGGCTTGCGGTCCGGATCGCCGACCTCGCCTTCGTAGAATCCGCCGTTCGCGAGCTGGCGACAGTAGTTGTATTTCGCTCCCGCGGACGAGGCGATCAGTTCGCCCTTCCCGCCTTCGTGCTTGTCCAGCTCAGCGAACATCTCTTTTTCAAACTCGTCATACTGCCGCTTGCACCCGGCCGGCAGTTCGTACCAGACGTCGTGAACGATCTTCTCGGGGATGTCGAGATGGTCCAGAGCCGACTGGTACAGACAGACGTCGCCGATCGCCTGTTCGATCGCATCGCTGGCGTTCTTCTTCGGCTCCCAGGCGTAACCCTTGAAGCCGCCTTGCTGCATGTACCTCGCCCGGAACTTGCCCAGCGTGTCGCCCAGCCGTTCGCCCTTGTCGACCACATAGAGCTGGCTGAACAGGTCGGCGATCGAGTTCGGCGACGGCGTGCCGGTCAGGATCAGCCGCCGCGGTGTGGCGTCGACCAGTTTCTTCAGCGCCTTGGTTCGCTGAGCAGACCAGTTCTTGAAGTAGGTTGATTCGTCGACCACCAGCAGGTCGAAGAAGTCACGTTGCCCGGCTTCGTCGAGCAGCTTGATCAGATTGCTGACGCCGTCGGGTGTGCAGAGAAAAATGTCCGCTTTGCGGATCGGCCCCCGCACTTTCCGGCACTTGGCGTTCTTCGCTTTGAACTTGATGTCGAACCAGCCGACCCGAGCACCCTTACCCAGAGCCTGTTTCGCCTTGCGGTGTTCCCGTCGCAGGTAGGACAGTTCGGTGCGGGGCGGATACTGATCGCCGTCGATGGTTTCCTGCCCGGCGATCTCAAAGGCATCATGCCACGGCGACTTCTTGTCGCCATGCAGGAAATGGAACTTCAGCCCGGTGAAGTCGTCCCACTTCTGTCCTTCCTGCTCCCAGACGGTCTGGCAGACGCGGGGCGGTGCGACAATCAGCGTGCGGCTGATCTCGCCGCCGAGCATCATGGCGTCCAGCGAGTACAGCGTCGTCGCCGTCTTGCCCAGCCCCGGCTCCAGAAACAAAGCCGCCCCGCCCCCGCCGGCCAGATTGTCCAGGACGTGCTTGACGGCGGTCATCTGGTAGATGTGAGGTGTGAAGTTCATCCCTGATTCTCCAGAAACCATTTCAACTCAGCGACCGCTTCGTCGGCGTCGTCCGATTCGACCACCACGAACCCCAGCGATTCAAGCAGTTTACCAATACGCACCTGCAGCTTCGTCCGCTTCTTGCCCGGCTGTTTGAACTCAAAGAAGATCGCCCGCCCGCCCGGGCAGAGCACCAGCCGGTCAGGGAAGCCCGCGATGGACACGACGCCCATCTTGACTGCGAGGCAGTTCAGCTTGCGGGCTTCGATGGCGAAGCGTTGTTCAATGGCAGATTCAAGCATGTTGCATTTCGTCGGAAGTTGTGCCGAAGTGTCGACAGTTCGTAACGTTGATGTCACATGCGGTTCAAGCAGTTTGCAGAGATTCGACGAAAATTTCCACATCCGGATGCACACCCAGAATCCGCCGCTTCGCGATCTCGATGTACTCAGGATTCAGCTCACAGCCGATGAAGTCGCAGCCGAACCGCTCCGCCACCACGCCCGTCGTGCCGCTGCCGCAGAACGGATCGAGCACGATGCAGGGCTTGCTGCCGAAGATTTCTCCGCACTCACAGCCGGGCTCCCAGCCAGTCGTGACAGTTTCGGTCACATGCCGCTGGGGATCGCGGTTCCCAGTCACAGCCGTGTCGTATGTTTTGCCCTTCTCGCGACCTTCGCGGTGAAATGAACCGTGACCACCGGTGCCCGTATCCCAGCCGTCCGACATCTTCGTCTTCGTCTTCTCGCCGGGTCGTGTTGGCCGACGAACCTTCTCGATCTGACGGACGAACGGAGCCCCGCAGCTCCAGCAGCAGCCCTGCTCGCTGGTCGACGACTTGATCGGCAGTTCGATCAGGTTCTCGGGGTACGTGGCGAAGTGCGCCTCTTTGAACCCCTGCGTGGAGATCGTCCAGACGTTCGCCACGTCAGGCTTTGAGTTCATGTACCGAGTCAGCCAGAATATATCGTCTTCAGTCCACTCGGGCGTCCAGACGTTGCGGGGGATGCGGGTTCCGGAGCAGCCGCAATTCGCAGTTACGGACCCCTCCCCATACCCAGGAATTCGTTTCCCCTGGGATTCCGCACCAACGCCGTTTTGCCTTCTTCTCTCTTTTGGGGGAGTATCACTCTCCTCCCGCACTCGCTCCATATCGAAGTAGTACCGCTTCGACTTCGTCAACTGGAACATGTACTCATAGGCGAATGTGCAACGGTCCTGCTGGCTGGTCGGCATGGGATTCGAGTTGTGGGTGACGACCCCGGAAGCGAGACAAAACAAGTGAGAATCGCTGTCCACCTCAATATCATAGAAGGCTTTATGGTGGGACTGGCCAATGGATACGATTTCGTTTCGATCTTTCTCGTTGTAATGCCCGGATCGAGTGAATCTTAACTCACCGCGAAAGGCCGGCGATTCGCCATTCTGATGCTTCGCCATAGTCGGGTTCAAAGTGAGTATCCCGCCAAGACGTGAGGCTAAGGTTCGCAGGTCATCGGCAAGTCGGTAGTTCCGGCAGAACCCCAGACGCCAACGATCGTTGTCAGGATCGTAATGGCCATCCCCAGACAGGTAGCCGTCCAGCAGGCTCGACAGAAACGCATTGCTGTATTTCCAGGCGTTCTGGTGCAGATGTTTGCTGGCTGCGATCGACCCTACGATGAACTCGTCAATAATCGCGTTCAGGACACGGCTGTATACGCGGATGTCTCGGGAGTTGCCATCAATAGTCTGCGTCGCCGATCCGCCGTATTTCTCTGCCACTTTCTGAATCCGGTGCCACCGATCAGCTTCATCTGCGTGCCCAGCGATTTGAATAGTATCTTCGCTGCGAGACCCCTCAGCGAGATACAGGCCGACGAACCACGCGGCGTCGAAGTCGATGCACTCTGGCGTTCGTGGCGATTCAGGTTCCGGTATGCGAACAGACAGTAAGCGGTCACCAACCCTCAGGTCATCGGTGAACACTTCCCCGCGAGAGGACGGCCAGCGGTGATTACTTGTCGAATGGATCACCTCGCCCGACCGTAATGTGATCGCCAACGGGCGGATCGGTGACTCTGTTTTCGTGATACGAACAACTCGGACCCACTGCCTGCCATCCCAGAGCTTCAATGTTTTCGGGTCCAGTCGGGATAGGTCTCGCAGGTCTGAGACGTGGTCGCCCTTCTGCCCTCGGGCGTAAATTCGGGTTGTACCAGCCAGGCACTTGTGCCAGATCGCCGCATCGCGCAGATACCAGCCATCGTCCCGCAGTGCCGCAGCGACCGTGGTGGGGATGAGCATCAGGTCTTTCTGTTTGAGTTTCTTGCAGTCCAGCCCTGAGCCTTTTGGCTTGGTAGCCCGGCGTTCCGAGTCATCGCCAGCGAACTTGCTGTTGCCCCGATTCCCGTTGTAGGCGTTGTACGAATCTCCCAGGTTCAGCCACAGCACCCCATCGTCCCGCAGGACGCGGCGTACTTCACGGAACACTGCCACCATCGTCTCGACGAACTGCTCGGGCGTCGGTTCCAGACCGATCTGCCCATCCACTCCGTAATCCCGCAGCCCGAAATAGGGCGGTGACGTGACGCAGCAGTGAACGCTGTTGTCATCCAGCCTTGCCAGTGTGTCGAGACAGTTGCCTTCAAAAATCCTGATCACTTTCGATACCTCGCCGCCGAAAACCCATCGACCCCCATCGGCAGACCGTCCGCCCAGTCCGGGGTGTGTAGCATGATCGTTTCCATCTCGTCAAGTGACTTGCATGTCACATCATCTTCCGAGACGGCTTCGTCGTGAACGTGCATCACCGGGGTGAAGCCTGCCGCATCCAGCCGCAGCATGGAGTCAGCCAGCAGGTCCCGGCTGATCGCCTGCACGACATTTTCCGCCAGCAGTCCGCCCCAGCTTGCGTGCCGGTGCATCGCTCCGCCCTGGCCGACGACCAGATACCGCAGCTCGGATGTCTTGAAGACGTTGAATTCGTAACCGGTGTCTGACCGCAGTCGCCGCCCATCCTCGGATGCCCCGACGATCCGCCCGTAACCACTGGCGTTCGCCGCTTCCGTGTCATCCAGATGCCCCTCGAACTTGACCGAGTCGATCTTCTGCCGTGTCGGCTTCTCGTCCACATCATCCGGCTGCGTCCACTGGTAGACCGTCACCCGGGTCACCGGCTTCACATACGCTCCGGGGTAAGCGATGCCTCGCCCGGACGGCAGCACGCACCACAGCCAACGGTCGTTCTTGATCCACTTCACCCGACCGCATTCGACAAACCGACCGGGCCGTTCGACGGCAGCGATGGCCGCGTCGTTCAACTCCCGCCAGTACGCCACGATCCGATCGGCGGCGGTCCGGTATTTCTGCACGACCTCGCTGGCGAACTCCTCGGTGACCTTCGCCCCGAGCGTCTCCAGCCACTCCTGAAAAAGTTCGGCCCCCATGCCGTAGCCCAGCCCCAGCACCGCCGTCTTGCCATAGAACCGCTGGTCCTTCGTGACCTCGTCGTACGGCACACCGTAGATGCCGGACGCCATCACCTTGTAGATGTCCTTCTTGTCCCGGAAGCCCTGCAGGATGTCTTCCTGCCCGGCCAGCCAGGCCAGCACGCGAGCCTCGATCTGGGCGAAGTCGACGACGTTCAGCATCCACCCGTCCGTCGCCTTGATCATGCCGCGAGCCACGCTGGAGAGAACTTCCATCGCCGGGCCGGCGGCAATCTCCAGCAGCGGATCATTGTCGAGGACCATGTCGATAACGGACTCGACGTGCTCCCCATTCAGCGTGCCGCGAGGCATGTTCTGGAACTGCACGCCTCGGCCCGCCCAGCGTCCAGTGTGTGCCCCGAAGTAGAAATGGCAGTCCCGCACTCGCCCGTCATCGCCGATCAGGTCCAGAGCCTTCTGATACTTGCCCGTGCTGGTCTTGCCGGCGTCCCGCCGAATCTCCAGCACGCGGCGGCACGTCATGTTCGGCGCGAACGCGATCAGTTGCGACAGCAGGTCTTTTGCCAGCGAGTCGATCTCCATGCCCTGCGACTGCAGGTAAGCCTTGATCTGAGCCACGTTTGTCGGCTTCTGCACCGCACCGTCCGTGATCTCGTACAACTCGTCGCTCAGCGTCTCGACGGTCTTCTCGGCGATCTCCAGAGCCTTTTCGCACAGCGTTGCATCGACCGGGATCCCCCGGTCGTTGATCTTCCGGTCGAGCAGCCAGACGCGTCGCTCGAACTCCGGGAACGTCCGCAGCTTCCCGATCAGTTCGACCGTCGTGTTGACGTCATCCAGAGCGTACTCGTCGAGCACGTTGAACCAGATCGCCACTTCGGCCTGCGTGGCATTCCTGAAGACATCCGGTCTCGCTTCCCGCAGAGCCTTCTTGTCCGTGAAGCCTCTCGCCGCTTCCTGCTGCTCGCGACTCGGACGCTCCCGCCGCTTCCCGCCGGTGGTGGGTGAGCAGCAGAAGTCGATGGCCTTCTTGCCGCGAGGGTCTTTCTGGACCTTGAGGTCCAGAGCATCGCCGACGTTCGCCAGCGAAGCGGGCAACCCGTGCATGAGGGACAGAGCCATCGAGCAGTACCACCGCTCGACCGGTACTTCCGGGAAGGCCGGGAAGTCGCGACGCAGCACCCGTTCGTAAATCTCCAGATCGAACGGAGCATTGTGAGCCCAGACCTCACAGTCGTCGCGACCGAGGATGTCGAGCAGCACCGTTGGAATTGGATCGCCCGGCACCCACAGGTCCGCCGGGCTACCGTCGATCGAGTACGCCAGGTTCAACACCTCAGTGGACGGGTGCCGCACATAATTGGCGGCACCGCGTTTCTTGATGTTGCACTCGGAGTACGTCTCGAAGTCGAGGACGAGTTTCATTGCGACTTATCACCTTTTGGCGGGGACTGAGCCCACCACAGTCGTCCGGTCTTTATCAGCGGGAGAGCTTCGTCCCACACTTTTTTGGAATGGCGCTCACACAGATTCGCTTTTTGTTCAGGAGCCGGACCCCACTCACAGAACGCATACGCGGGGTTGTCGCACATTTCGCACTTGATTTCGCAGGTCATCGTTGTCGTACCGAAGTCAGGTTGTCGATAATGCGGCGCTGGCGGCCGATCTTGTCTTCCAGTTCGCGAAGTCGAACCCGCATCGAGTCGTACTGCAGACGGTCGACCAGGGCAAAGCCCTTCTGGCCGACGTAGATAGTCCGGGTGTCTGCATCGCTGTCCTCTTCGAGAATCTCGGCGATCTGCAGAGCGAACTCGGCTAGGTCTGCCGCGTCCTGAGTGGTTGCGTAGGTCGACCCATTCAGGACGTTGAGGGCTTTTTCCTTTAGAATAGAGGCGTTCATGCCCGCCCCCGATACGGCAGGTCGTCCAGTTCGGCGGGCAGCCGGCCAGCGGCGATCTCGTCCTCGGTCCAGATCCACGCGGCGGCATTCCACAGTACGGCCCCGAGATGATCCTCATCCGTCTTGCCCTCGGCAGCGGCCAGCAGGTGACGCTGGATGGCATCCTGGAACCGGGACATCGGGATGCCCTTCATCCAGTTGTTCCGGCTGTACTTGGTGGCTCCATCCTCGAACCGTTTCGCCAGCCGGATGATCGACTGCGGCGGTATCAGGCTGGGCAGCCCTTTGTTCGACGCGGCGTCACGCACGGCCCCCGTGCTGAAGTTCGTGCGATCGCCGGAGTCGGGTAGGCTTTGGATCCGCACCGTATGAGACGTCTCCAGGGGGACGTGTTCATAGCCCTCATCAGTCTGGTCTGAGGCCGGTTCGGGCTCAGGCAGCCGCCGGTAGACGACGTTCGTATCAGAGAAAGGACCCCGCCCGCTACGGGTAAACCAACGACCGCCTAATTCGTACTCAAAGACGACCCCGGAAACTTCCATTCCCTTCGCAACCGCACACTTCGCCGCGTCCTTCGTCGTGAACTCCTCGCCAGGCTCGATTGTGACGGGCTTGTCGACCACTTCATCGATCAGGTCGGATGAGTGATCCTCCCCGTCAGGAAAAAACTTCCCGGTCGCGGTGTATGCGGTTCGGTGTTGGGGGTCGTAGAAAGGGAATGTCGAATTACCAGATTCAACCAGCGGCTCTGTTACAATTCCGTCCCGACGCCGATACCTCTTCCCAATTTCCAGTTTCAGCATGATCATCCTCGCGTGAGAAAAGCGGGCGGGCCGCCCCGAGCACGGCCCGCCCAAGTGAAATGCAAGTCACATGACAGATCAGAAGCCGAGCGCATCGTCGGCGGTCGAATCCAGCACGTCGTCCTCAGCGTAGTCGGCGAATGCTTCCTGAGCAGATTTCCGCTGCGTCAGCGGTTCGCCGTCACCGGTCCACTGGAAGTTGCCGAAGCCGAAGGCAACACCCTTGTTGCCTGCCTGATCGTATGCGTACACTGTGTACTCCACCCGACCGTAACCGCCAGCGTATACGGTCCCATCGTCTTCCAGGTTCTGGAGCTTGGTGTTCACCACGCCCGGCTTGTGCTTCGACGTGAAGGCGACCACCACGTCATCTGCAGTGAAGCCCTTCTCCTCACCATCGCGGAACGGTGACCGGAAGTTCTTCGGCAACTTCTCGCCGAACTTCTCGTGAGCGGCTTTCTTCACCGCTTCCTGCATTTCCTTGTAGAGCGGCGACTTCTGGGCTTCGGTGTCGAACACCAGGTTCACCGAAAACTTCGGCTCGCCGCCTTCGATCCCACTGTGCTTCTCGAACACATGCGGAAATGAAACGCGGCCTTTGGGTGTGACAGATCCCACTATTCATCCTCCTCGCCCAGACCAGCGAACGCTTCCTGAGCCGATTTGCGTACGACCGCTTCCCGTTTGTCCGATTCGGGAACAACGGTCAAAGAACCTTCCGGTCTGACCACCAGACCAGCCGTAACCTGCTCGTAGACATCCTTGCCCAGAGCCTTTTCCAATGCGGCCGGAGACATCAGCGTCGTCTCGCAGGCGAGCTTCTTGCCGATCTTCTGCCGCTGGAGTTTCTTCAGAATGACCTCGTCGGCCTCGGACCAGCGACGGTTGCCCGCCCGGCCCTGCACGAGCTTGTAGCCCGGCACTTCCTCGCCGTTCATCAGCTCGTCAAAGACCCGAGCCTTGACGGCTTTGATCAGGTCGAGGATGGAATCCTCGGCGGCAAGAACCTTCTCGCGGATTCGGACCCACCCGTCAGGAGACAGGACTCCGTCCTGTGCCGCCCGCACGTCCAATTGCAGGTCGACGTTTTCAATGATGTCGTTGAACGCCATCAGCTTCGCCGGGCATTGCGACTTGCACGGGCAGAATTGGCAGTGATCGCCCTCGGCGAACAGGTCGTGATGCTTCATCGCCGCTTCGGGCGAATCGACCCACTGACCGGCTTCCAGAACTGCTTCGTACATGCGGTGGAATTCCATCGAGAATTCCCGCATCGCCTCAACGTCGCATTCCCACGTCTCAACCGCCTCAGATCCATCCGAGCTGTTCGGCTGTACGATAGTAAAGCGATACGTCTCGTAGGTCAGATTCGGATCCCGCAGCAGTGCATACGTCATCAACTGCTTGTTGGCCTCGGCACTGACCGGCGTGATGCCGTTCTTGTAGTCGAGCAGATGCAGAACCCGGGCGGACCCTTTGTCGTCGAAATCGTATTCGGCGATGCAGTCGGCGTTTCCGCCTGCGTCGGGATAGTCCTCGCCGCCGTCGAGTTCTTCTTCGAGAAAAACCGCCGCCCCTTCCAGCAGTTCCAGTTCGCGAATCAGGTCCACGTACTGCGAGACGTCGTCGATCATCTGCTGATCGATCACAAAGGTCTCACCATCCATCTCGACCTGATCACCAAGTCGATCCTTCAGTTGCCGGCTGTGGTCCAGCAGGCACCATTCCGCCAGTTCGTGGGCGACCGTCCCGCGGTTGGCGTGAGAGGACGCTTCGTCCGGCATGTAGTCGGACAGTGGCCCGGACCCCGGACAAGCCATCAGCCTTGCCACCTTGCTCCCGCTGATGCGTGCGTGCGTCCGTTCGCTATGGCTAGACGGCTGCATTGTCCATCGCCTCCTTGAATGCGATCAGTTGTTCGTCCGTGAGAGCGGCCAGGCTCTTGACCCCGACCCGGGCCAGTTCGTCCTTGAGCCACGTCCGCCGTGCCGTCTCATCCTCGGCATTGCTTACCCATGCTTTCGCGTACTGCAGGATGTTGAAGTCGTCCGGCAGCGATGCGGCGGGTGGTTCGGACACTGCCGGCTCCGCGGCTTTCGTCTCGGCGGCTTTCGTCTCGGCGGCAGGCTCAGACACCGGTTCAGGTTCCGGAACCGCCTCAACAGTCACCGGTTTTTCGGCCATCACGACCCGCACCGTCGCCTCGATCAGCGGCAACAGGGCTTCTGGGGGTACTTCAATCGTCACTTGCATGTCACGTTCCTCGCAAAACAGGGTGGTTAGGTAAAAGAACCCGAATGGGTTCCACGGAATTCTGTGATCTTTTCCCGATCCGGCTTCGTAACTATCATCTCACAAAAACGAGTCGGGCCAGACTTTTTACCAGAGAGGGAATTTCCATGAGTCGTCCCGGAAGTGAAGATGGTGCTGTGTATCGAAAGACTGTCCCTGCGTCACGGCGGTATGGGGTTATGGAGCGCACCGCGATCGAAAAAAGCCGCAAGGACCTCGAAGGACTCGTCGAGAAGCTGGACATGCTGATCGATGAGATGAAAGAGCTTCGTCTGGCAAGAATCAGCATGGACGGCATCACTAAAGGCGATCGGGGGATAGACCTGATAAGTATGTTCATCGTGAAAATTGACCAGGCGATCGCTCGTGAGCGGTGATTTTTTTTTGTCTCGACGTCATGTCATCGCTCGGGGCGGAGAACATTACTTGTATGTGACGTACAGGTCAATCGTGAGGGCAGGAAAATTCCTGCCCTTCGCCGTTACCGATCCGCCAGGATGCGGGCGATTGTGCCGAGACTCTTGCTGTGAGAGACTGACGCTTCGGACAGATTCGCGACGTCGTCCGACAGCTTCAGAGTCAATTTGCTCTGAGCCATCAAAGCCGCTTCGAGTTTGTTCTCCTGGCGGACATGCCAGAAGTGCGACCCGGCCAGAGCCACCAGCAGGATGCCGACGGCGATCCACGGCAAGATGATCGCGAGGTTCGTGGGTCGGTACTTCTGAGCCTGCTCGTAGACTTTGGCCTGAATCAGATGGTTGAGTTCTCTCTCGGTCATGGGTTGCTCCTGTGCAAGAGAATTCCTGATCGATTATGTGGTGGTATACGTCACGTAGTCAGTAGGATCAATCGATCTGCATGTTTTTTGTGATTACGTCGGAAACAGTTTCCAGAGCGGATCGCGTCGCCGCCAGGTTGACGCGGGCGTAGATCGCTGTGGCCTGCACAGACCGATGGCCGAGCGAGGCCCCGATGGTCGTGGTGTTCACGCCGCCAATCGCCTGCAGGGCTCCGTTGGTCCGTCGCAGGTCGTGCATCCAGACGCCGTCCAGCCCCGCATCCCTGCAGACCTTCTCCCACCGCTTTTTTACGGTCGAGGATGTGGCATGGGGAGTTTTCGGCGTGAGGGACTTCCACCGCGAATCGGGATCCGAAGGAAAGGCCCATTCGGACTCCTCGGTGCGACGGCGGATGATCTTCAGGGCTTCAGGCACCAGCGGTACCAGATGCGGTGATCCGTTCTTCTGTCGGGGAATTCGCCAGACAGCGGACTCGAAGTCGATCTGATCGCGGTGCATCGCCAGCACATTGCTCTGACGCTGCCCCGTCAGCAGGCTCAGCCGCACATAGTCGGCGAACCATCGCGGCTGGTCTTCGATCGCCGCCGCGAGACGATGCAGTTCATCGGCCGTCAGGAAGCGTTCCCGCGACGTCTCTTTGACGCGGCGGACTTTGCTGCACGGGTTCGGCAGGTCGATCAGTTCAACCTCGACGCCCCACTCAAACATTTTGCTCAGCAGAGCCAGCACCCGGTTTGCCCGGGCGGTGCCGATCTCGTCGCGGAGCTTCGCCACGTCAGCGCGGCAGATCGAGCTGATCGGCCGGTTCCGCCAGACTTTCAGATGAGTGTCCCAGATGCTGACGTCATCCTTCCAGGATCGCTTGTTCGGCTTGCTGTGGCGACGCAGGAACTCCATCCAGAGCGACTCCAGCGTCAGCGTGTCCGACTTGAATCGTGGGTCAACGCCTTTCGCGATCGCGAGGTTATGCCCAGTCGCGATTTCGCTCGCGTCTGCCCGGTTGATCTCACGCAGAGACCCGAGCCGGATCGACAGTCTGCCGAACTGTTTCGTATGCCGCTCCCAGTACCAGACCTTCTCCCCAGACGGCTGAATGAACAGCAGCAATCCGGGCGTGGCGGGGTCAGAAACCTTGTATCGTTTCTCTTTCGGCTGAAAGCTGCGGGGGTCAAACCGTGACACTTCAATCCTCCGTCCGTAAATGGTCCGTAATCTCGGATCGGAAAAACGCCTTGACGCCTTGCCGTCCGTGTGCCTGAAACGCCGAGTTTACCCGGCGGATCAGGCATTTTCCAGCGATCGCGACAACTTTGTCACATAGAGGCAACGGACTTTTAATCCGTAGGTCCAGGGTTCGAGCCCCTGCGCTCTCACTTGGTTCCGGCCTTGAAAACGAGAAGTTTTCTGATCGGATCACGAAACTATGTGACTTGATCGAAAATCGCATCCGTGCCACGTCCTCCGGATCGGGACGAAGAAAAAGCCCGGCAGGCGGGAATTCCTGCCGGGCTTTCCGTGAGCGATGGACCACGAGCCCGCCGCTCTCTGCGCTGGATATCAACAGCGGTGACATCCAGCGCAGAGAATCACAAGTTATGCGGACTTGTCTCGCTCTCGTTTAATTTCCTCAATCGCTGATTTGACCGCCTCGTTTGCGTTCGGCCCTTTGCAATGCGTCATGGGCCAGCCGGACGAACGAAAACGATAGCTATGTTGACCGTCCATCTTTAGGCTGTGCATCTGCATCTGACCGAAGAAAAAATCCAGCGGCTCACCGAACACCTCGATAGCATACTTCCGAATCGTCGCTCGCTCGTCATCGTCCAGCGGCATGTGGCCGTCAATCAAATCAACCAAGCGATCCGCATAACAATGCGATGAACACGGGGCCACTACAGCCTTGTTGTTTTCGGCTTGGTTCGTATTGGTTACGTTTTCACTCATTCAACCCGTTTCCTGTTGGCCCGTGGCCCGGTTATCGCTGCCGTTCTATCCGTGAGCGACGGACCACGAGTCCTCAGCGCCTTGTCGTCTATTCGTCCTGCAGACCATCTGCGACGATTCGTAAGTCCCTGACAGGGACGTGATATCTCGGCGTTTCCTGCCGGATGTTTGACCAGCCGGTCTGCCTCAGCAGCCGGTTGAGCGACTGCGTGGTGTAGCCCCACTTGTGAGCGTACTCAGGTCCATGACGCTGGTCACCGTAGATCGGCCACATCGTCATCTGCAGGTCGTCGCGAAGTGCGTTGTGATGCTTCAGCAGTTGCTCGGCGGCGAACGCCAGGTTCGGAACTTCAATGACGACGTGCCGAGTGATCGGCTGAAGTGATTTCAGCAGGCGAGTCGCCTCGTCGAGCGTGAAGTGCTCCAGCACATGGATCATCTGGACGACGTCCCAGACCTGATCGGTGACCGCAGATGGTAGCGGCACCGCCGGTGCGACGATGTCCGCTGGCCCGACGACATCAAGCGTCGTCCAGCCGGGTTTTGATCCGCGTTTTCCGATTTCGAGTCTGTTCATGCCAGCAAACTCAACCCCGCCTGATCGCCAACCAGAGCTGGCAGACCAGCCGCGAGGGCGTTGGCCAGTTTGATCTGCGGCTTGCACAGGCTGTTGAGAGGTGTGTTCGTTGATCCGAAGCGGGCGCAGAGGACTGCCGACGGGGCTACGGCCTTCGCCTGGTCGTGCCATAAAGACAGGCCCCACTGGTCGAATTTTTTGTGCCGGAAATCGAACGGACACTCTTCCACGAAGCACCCGAGCCCGTCGTATACAATAGGACCGTTTGGATCATAAGTCCCCCGCTTCACGTTCGGGTCCGGCCAGTGCGGGATCATGGCGACCCGCTTGATTCCGGCCTTGATCATCACGGTACGGCAGGCGGGTGACGTCGCGACCCAGATATCGACGTAGTACCCGAACGCCTCGTTGTGTTTACGCCAGAACTCAATCGGGTCCTGATGCGGGTTCGGGTAAAAGACGTCGAGCGGATCGTAGATCACGGTCACGCCGTCGTTCTGGAACTTCAAGTCCTCCAGCAGTTCCGGGGCTTTGACGACCCAGGCGACCTTAACGTGTGGCCGACTCTCGTCGTCACCTCCGTTCAGATAGCCGTATCGGTCACAGAGGAGCTTGCCTCGGATGCTGAAACTTCCGAGGCCGGGGTCCCCGAAGACGCCGACGGGATCAGTTGAACGGGAACGACAAGCCTCAATGAGTCCTGCGGCGTTGTCTGTGCCCCATACTTCGTGAGGATCTCCCCCAGAATAGATTGTGCATCTGCCTTGTTGAGCAAGGTCAGCCCAGTCTTCGGGTGCGGGGATGTGTAGTGGTCCAGACATTGTTCAATCCACTCCGTTTTGCCGAGTTGTACGAATCCAGTGAGGTAGTTGATGAACTGCTGACGTGAAGTGCGGACGTCCTTGACGCCGCTCGGCTTCTGGAACCGATGACGCCAGCGGAATCCCGGATGGCAGAGCACCTGCCCTCCAGCCATCCGTGTCTTTTCGCAGATATATGTTTCGCACCCGCCGAACTCCCGGAAGTCCGGGTGAAACCCGACGAATGACTCCCGGCGGCAGGCGAAGGCTCCCAACCCCTGCTGGAAAACCGGGAAGGGCGGGTTGCCCGGCCGGTTCGCCCGTTCGTCTCCCGTCCAGACACCCAGCGCCCCGGATGCCCAATGAGGACGCTGGAACGCACTCACTGAGCCATTGTCGTCCACCTGCGGTCCGACGATCAGATCGTCAGATGGATGTGACATAGCATATTCGACAACGGCCTGCAAGGCTCCCGGATCAAAGAAAACATGCGGATCGCACACAACTACCAGATCGCCGCGTGCGTTGTCGAAGATCGCCTGTCGCGGCTGTGCCGTTCCGGTCGGTCCGTCCCAGGCAATATACCGCCCGAACGGCTCGCGACCGCGTCGAAACTTGGTCGTGATCCAGCGTTGAATTGTCTCGCCCGTCTTCGTTTTGTGACCACAGTCGATCACGAGGAACTCGGCGTTGTATTTGTCAAGCACCTCGCGGTGGTAGATGTTGAGAGCGTTGAAGGTCGCCCAGACAGCGGAGTAGTCCTCGCCCTCGGCGACCGCACAGCCGATCGTCAGCCGGCACTTGTCCGAGTCGTCGATGACGTCAAAACTATTCCGTGAGTGATCGAACTTCACGACCCTGTTGCTGCTGACGAAGTCACCGCAGGACTTCTTGCTGCGGCAGTTCCTCACGCCTTCCTCGACGACGCCCAACATGGCGCAGCGTCCGTGCAGGGCACAGGCACGAATTTCCGTCGGACGTTTCGCCGCCAGGCAGGAACAGTCGGCCTCTCCGATGACCTCGCCCAGATGTCTGCAGGCAAACGTCAGTCGCAGTTTGTCCTCGGGGTCGCTGGTCATCTCGTTCTTCCAGAAGTCGATGTAGGTCTGACGGTCGTATTGAATTGTCCGACCGTCCGGGAGCACCAGCGGCTGGTTCATGTAGATCATGTATTCTTCGCGTCGGAGTTCACGTTGAAACTCTTCGCAGAACCACGGGAATTCAGGCAGGTCTTCCATTAGGTCTCCTCACATAGTTCGTGTCGCTATTACGGCAGTTGGAAGGCAGGAATAACATCCAGCGCCACTGGTCCATATTCGCGACAGTATAAAGGAACCGCCGACGAGTACTTGGGCGGCACCCTCGTAAATTATTTGGCCCGATGTTCCAGGAGTTCCACAATACGGCCCGTACATAGTGCAGCTCACCAGGCATCTGTAGGAGAACGCGCTGATCCGTATGGACATACTACCGCCGGTATATGGGTTCGGGCAGGGGGACAATATCACCGCACTTGATCCGGTGCCCGCTGATAGGGTGCGTGCTGATATGGTAGTCGCTGTCGGGCAATGCGGGATCCCGTCACACACTATTGTTGGCGACCAGAATACTGTCACATCAAAACTGGCCCCATCACATGGGTCTGGCGGGGGCAGCGTTCGCGTTGTGGTTGTCGTCGTATGAGTGGTTGTTGTCGTCGTGGTCGGCGTGGTATCTGTCGTCAGCCCGCCCGGAATGGCGGTCATCGGGATCCCGACGTACGGCTGCGGGAACTGCACCGCCGCCTTCCACAACCGCTGAATGTCGACGTGATTCTGCTGAAGCTGTTTCTCCAGCCGGTTGAGCTGCTGCGGAGTCATGCGCACTGCACCGATCTATACTGGCCGACGAAGTCGCCTGATCCGCCCGGAGCCGATGGGGAATATACGCCAACGCAGTTGTCCACTGCCAGATTCCAGGTCGTGCCATCCCATTGATAAACAGCGTACCCCTTATCGTCCCCTGTCGCCGCACCGCCGCACTGCATCGTCACTACATCGTCTGGGTCGATGCTCGGACGTGACGGCGGTCCGAGGGGGTAGCAGCGATCCGGGCTGCAGGTGTCGGACTGCACCGTCCATCCGCCAAACGCGTCCCCCACCCACACGACGTTTCCGGTGCAGTTCGCGGATGGTGTCGTCGTCGTCGACGTCAGCGTCTGCAACTGCCCCAGCACCACACCAGCGGTCATGTGTGGACACTGCGCTGAGTAAATCTGTCCGAAGTACGTTCCCGGAGAAATTGGTAATGTCTGGTCGCAAGGCTGGTCACACGCCTCCGAGCACGTCGTTCCTCCCTGATGCAATTCCCAGTGTGACCCCACCCAGATGTAGATGCACTGACCGGTACAACTTTCCGGCGTGGTCGTGGTAGTGCCGCCTTCTCCGCACGGGACGTTGACGATTTGCCCGTCGAAGGACCCCGGTGTCGCACCGGGCGGTATGCAGTCACAACCCGCCCCGGCGGATGCCAGACATTCATCACCGACTTTCAGCCAGGCAGTGGTGATGATGTCCCAGGCGTACATGCAACTGCCGACGCAGACCTGGGGTGTGGTTGTGGACGTGGTGGCAGCACCGCAGTCAACGTATCCGATTTCCCCTGTGAACGTACCCGGTAGCGTTGGCGGACCCTGGCAGAAGCATTGAGGGTCACAGTAACTGGCGAAGAAGGACCATAGATGCGTCGTGTCGTCCCATGTGTACTCGCAGAAGTTCGCGCTGCATCCTCCAGACGGCGTCGTCAGGGTGGTTCCTGTCGTCGTGGTGGTCGATGTGCTCGTGGTGGTCGTCCCGGTGGTGGTCGTCCCGGTGGTGGTCGTCCCGGTGGTGGTCGTCCCGGTCGTCCCGGTCGTCCCGGTCGTCCCGGTCGTCCCGGTCGTCCCGGTCGTCCCGGTCGTCCCGGTGGTAGTTGTGGTGGTTGTCGTTGTGGTGGTGGTTGTCGTCGTTGTCGTTGTATTACACCCGCGATTCGCGATCTGACCGGGGAACGAACCGACCGTATCGGGTGTGATATAGCACCCGCACTGAGACGTAGTATCCACGCAGGTATCGCCGTCAGGCACCCACATGTAGCAGCATCCGACGAGAGTCCATCGCCAGGTGCAGACGCCAGTGCAGGGCGGCGACGTGGTGGTTGTTCCCGTCGTCGTTGTGGGGGTTGTCGTCGCCGTCGTCGTGGAAGTCGTGTCGGTCGTCAGTTGAGCCGCGACCATCGGTGTGCCGACGTAATTCTGCGGTGACTGGCCGACCCGTTTCCACAGCCGTTGAATATCGACCGAATGCTGTTTCAGCACCTGCTCGATGTTGTTCTGACGACGCGACGGGTTCGACGGTTTAGAGGCGGGCATCACACCTTCTCCACACGGAACTGAACCCCCTGAGTCTCTCCAGTACGCTCGTCGACGAAACCGGACGCGTATGTCATCTCCATATTGTGGGCGAAGAGTTGGACGCTCCGTCCCAGGAAGTCCTTGCGGGTGAATGGCGTGAAGGTGTTCTGGGCTCCCACCAACTGAGTGAACCTCGTCAGGTCGCGAATTTTGAGACGTTCCTTCATGGCTTTCTGGTCTTCGCCAATCAGGTCGAGCAGGTCTGAGTTCAGCGTGATCGTCGTCGTGTCCTCGTCGTAGTCGTACTCTACTTCGGTCACGACGGCCTTTGCGGCTTCCAGCCCTGTCGTCAGAGCGGACCCGCTTTCATCTTCGGCGGTGATGTTCAGCAGGATGTTCATTCCGATGTAGGAATAGTCGATCCCCTGCAGAGTGATCACGCCGGTGTACCCAATATCGCTGTAGAGTTTGTGTAGGTTCTCCGCCAGGGCCTTGAAGGCGTCCGTCCGCTGCGTGGTGGTGACCGCCTTGTAATATTCGATCTCCACCGCGAGCTGCTCATCATAGATTCGCAGCGTCCGTTCGATGCCAGCGACCGAATAGGCCGTACCGGCGTGGCCGGTCGTGGGGTAGCGGGCGGTCAGCGGTTCCGCTGGGGTCGCGTAGACGAATCTGGCGTCGCTCGGGTTCAGCCACCGCGGCTTGCCCGAGGGCGGTTTAGGGTCGTACAGATGGACGTAACGCCCGTCCTTGAATTCAATAATGCCGTTTTGCGGGTCGAGACTCCAGCCCTCGACCGTGATCCAATGATCCACGTTCGACCAGGAACTATTCGGTCGCGACGGGAACTTGACCATGAAGACCGGTGACCGGGTTGGCGTCTCGACGAAACTGAGGATGGACGATCCAAACACCCGGCTGGTCTGTACTGCTCCGGGTTGCGGAGCGCCGAACCAATCGGGAAGCCAGCGGAGCACCCGGCGTTTCGTCGCGTCGGTGATCTGCCACTTCGACCGACCGGTGATATTCGGCGTGACGGTGGTGTCGACCGTCACGCCACTGTCGAACTCGGTCAGACCACCACCTGAGACCGTCACGTCCACGGACTCGGCGGACTGCGGGCCGTAAAACTCGACGGCAGTAAACCTCCCGGCGGTGGTGCGGTTGATCTGCGCCGTGAGGATCGGGTGTGCCGCCCCACGGTCGTTGAGCGTGACGGTCTTTGTCGTCATGGCCATCGCACCGGTCGTCGCGGTGATGTCCACCAGCTTGAACCGGTACGCTGTCGGGTCGTAGACCATTCGCACCTGCGGATACCAACTCCCCAGCGTGCGTGACAGGATGCTGACGAATGTCTCGGTCTCGAAGACCAGTTTTTCCTGCGGCTCGAAGTCGAGCAAGGCTGTTTGCGCAGTGTCGAGCGATACGCCAGCGGACGGTGCCAGGGCGACGCCTCGCAGGGCGACTTTGTTCTGGTCGCAGACGTGATCGAGGATCTCACCGACGGTGGCATCCTGCAGCAGCGACCACATCGCGTCATCGTCGTTCTGGATGGCATCGCCGTTGTAGACGACACGCGGATAAGACCGTGCGCCCGGCGTGACGGTGTCCACCCAGTCATCCTCGAACATCGTCAATTCGACCGCCGAGGCATCGAGGCAGGTGAACTTTACCATGCTCGACCCCTCGGGGGTAATATCGTCGATGCGTCCGAGGAACAGCGGAGCCGCTTCGGACGAGGCGGCTCCGTCAGCGTCCCAGAACTTGATGTAGTCATCGACGGACAGGCCGCCGCCGGTGGGCAGATCGAGGTTGTGCAGCGTGGCCTGATTGGCCAGACCGGCCGGCAGGTGCATGACGAAGGTCAGCGTTGCCGGTTCGTTGTGGACCTTCGTCAGCCGGAAGCTGCCGATCCGCAACGCCTCGATGTCCACGGCGGATCCCGCCGTAGCGGGAGACGCCGGGTCGATGACGGACAGGTGGAACTCAGCCGGCATGGGCGGCATTCTCCCTGTCGATCGCTTCCTGGACTTCGCGGCGATGCACCGGAATGTCCTGCGGAGCTTCGATGCCGAGACGCACCGTGTCGCCTCGGATCTCCACGACCTTGATCACGATCTCGCCGTTGGCGATGACAATGTCCTCATCCTTCCGTCGCGACAGCACCAGCATGGACTCATTCCTTTGTGTTAGAAAAGACGGGCGGGGCCGATAGTTCCCCACCCGTCTCAGATCACCTGTTTCTCACTCGGCATCTCGGGATCGAAAACCGTTCCGGGTTAGTAACTACTCAGACGGAATTTGTTTCCTATGACGCGGTGAAAAAACAGTTTCCGCCACCACTGGCGGTTCGCCGAACAATTCGGCGAGCGGCTCCGGCAGGACTCGAACCTGCATCATGTGCTGAGTAATAGTCAGTCGCTCTGCCTGTTGAGCTACGGAACCTTACTGCCGCAGATTCTCCCGCTGCGGCCCGGACAGTCGGCTATCGACGCATGATGCACTCTCCTTCCTGTCGCGGTTCATTGTCTGGCGACTCTCGTTACGGTAACTGCGTAACGTGCATGTCACATACTACGATCGATCATCGGATCGGATCAAGCCGAGCGTCCAGAAATTTCAAACATTCCGTAGAGCGGCTCCGCCGCGAGACATGGTCTGGGCAACGGAGTTCTGCAGAGCGTTGCTCTGACCCGCGACCTGACCGGCCAGAGCGACCAGGAAGTTCGCCAGTTGCTGTTGCCCATTGGCGACACCAGCGAACGCCTGAGACATAGCCTCGAACGCCTGCCCGGTTGCTTCGCCGAGCTGCTTCTGGGCACTCGTGTTCTGGCTGACGCCCTGGTTCAGCGAGTTCATACCCTGCCCGATCGGATTGCCGTTCTGGGCAATTACGTCCATTGGCTGCTGCGGTGCCGACGCTTGAGTGTCTTTGAATATGTCATGCGGTTTTGGCGGGAGTTGTTCCCACCAGCCGTCGGGACCATAATTCGTCTGGTCCGGGTTCACCGCATCCACTTTCGCCTTGTCACCGAACGCCTTCGGATTCGTCTCGTCAAGGGCCGAATTCGCTTTTTCTAGTGCCTTAATCGCGTCGCGAGTCTCGATCTGCGCCTGCAGGCTTTTGGACTCCGTTTCGAGCTGCTGACGCAGAGCCTCCGCAGTTTCCTTCCCGATCGCCTTCTGCCCTTCCAGTGAGTCGATGAACCGAGTCGTAAGGTCCTTCCTGGCACCGAGCCGTTCCTCGTCCGTGATGTCTTTCCGCATGAAGCTGCGGCGGAAACCGGCCTGCTCCCGAGAGGTAGGTCCTCTATCGTTCTTCTGCCTGAACTCCTCAGACCATTTCTCCAGGGCAGCATCCATGCCCTCGGCACGCTTCCTCCGGGCTTCCTTCTCTACATCCTTCTCGCTTATGCGATTGCGGATATTGTCCGCCGGGGTAACAAGACCCTGTTCCTTCATCTGGTCCATCGCAGCTTTGATGATTTCAATTTTTGCCGCGACGTGTTCAATGTCTGATTCAATCTCGATCTTTATTTTGGATGTGGAGATCCCCGCCAGTGCCGCTTGAGCTTCACGAAGCGTTTTCAGCCACGACTCATATTCCCTCTGCAACTTCTTGACTTCTTCCGTATTCTCTTCGCCAGATTTCTTCAACGCCTCAAGCTGATCAAGTACCTCACCCCCCTTTCTCTTAGAGATGTCAACCCATTGCTCATATCTGTATCGCAATTCGTCGGTTACTTCGGCCGCCTCCTTCGACCCTTTGCCGTACTGATCCGAGAAATACTTGTACGCAGCCTGCAGCTTCTGGATGGCCTCGACATAATCAAAGGTAGACCCAGTACCGGGATTTATGTCAAATTCCTTCCGCTGCTCTTTGATCACATCCAGAGCGGCTTTGAGTTGAACACGACGCTGCAGGTCGGCGTCCAACTGCTGCTCCTCCTGCGTTTTTATCTCGCTTAGTAGGCCCGTTCGTTTATCGAGTAGTTTATCAATATCATTCTGGATGTCTTTCGTCTGCCGCGCCAGATCGACAGCCTCGCCATGCCCTTTAGCGACATCCAGCAACGCCAGCCTCTGGGATTCTATCGCCGAGTTCACCTCTGCCAGGCTCGATTTCATATCATCCAGGAGAGACGCCCGGGCCTGATCTATATCGCGGCTCGATGCGCCGAGAGCGGCAAGCTCCCTGATGGCCCGGATTTCATCTGCGTACGCTGCAACCGGCGATCGCATCTTCTCCGCTAAGCCAGACGCGTACTCCTCGGCCTTCTTCCTCGCAGCGGACTCGTCGGCAATTCGCTTCGCAACGACCTGTGATCGCTTTTCTTCAAGCGCGAGTTGTATCTCACCAAGCCGAGTGGCCTCTTTCATGTCGACTGACCCAGACCGCCGCATCTCCGCAATCCGCTCCGCTACTTCGAGAATTTTCTCCTGAATTTCACGTTCGTCTTCAAGAGCAGAAATCCGGGCGACGTCCATCGCCTTCCTGGTTCGCTCTGTCTGAGTATCCAGAAGAAGTTGCGACTTCAGAGCCTCCATTTTCACGCTGACGGTTTGTCGCGTCACATCTTCTTCGATCTGCAGGTTCCGCAGCAGCTTCATGGACCGGTTGTACTCTTCCTCTGACAATACACCAGTCTCTCTCGCGGCGGCGAGCATCTCCTGAGTCAACATCAACTCAGACGTCGCTAGGGTTTTCAGGATCCCTTCTACAGCGCCGAGATCTCGGATGTTATTAGTCAGGTCTGCAAAGTCCTGCTTTACATTTTTCATCGCCTCGGATACGAACCTCATGTACCCGCCGATGTTCGTGTTGTCATCGGTTGCGAGGTCAAGGAATGCGTTCTTCAAGTCCTTTGTGGCCTGCTCGTGCTCCTCGAAACGTCGCCTCCCGTCAAGAGTTAGCTTCGCCTGCTCTTTCAACAGTGCATTGTTCGCTTTGTTTACCCCGACCAGAGCAGCACCGGCGGCGACCACGCCGATGATGCTGGCCTGAAGCCTTATGTTCCCCTTGAAAATTCGCTGAGCAACGTTGAACGCTTCGTTACTAGCCCGGGTGTTCAGGAACCACGCCTGAGCTGAGTCGATCAAAGCCTTTGCGAGATACTGCTGCTCGCCTCGAAGGGCGTCCGTCTGTTTCCTGCCCCGGACCATGTTCGAGAACATTTCCCGGAGTCCGGTCTTCTTCGCTCTCGCGTCGACATTATCCATTTCGCGGCCAAGACGGCCCTGCGTCATCCGCAGTTCTTCCGTACGCCCGGTTAGCGTGCCGGTTGCTTCCGCGTTTGTCAGTGCGGCATCCGCGGCGGCTATATCCTTACGGGCAACATCTGCCTGCTGCCCCTGCAGCTTGCGAAGGTCCTCGATGTCCCGCGTCAGCTTCTTGACTTCCTTGTCGTACTCCCTCAGAGCGTCAACCATCTCCTGTGTTGGGCGGTCCGCTTCCCGGAGTGAGTCCGCAAATCGCTGAGCTTCTTCTCGTGCCTGCTGGAGTTGCTCGATGTCCACGAGCTGCTTGTTCGCCAGCGTCTTTGACTGCTCGGCTCGCCTCTGCAGGTCGCGAATCGCATCTTCCTCATCGCGAATCGCCCGTTCGGCCTGCCGGGAGACTTCCTGCAGGTCTTTGGCTTCTCGAATCGCCTTTGTCGTCTCGACGTTCAACAGCGTGTTGTTGAGCTGCTGTACCGCGTTGTCGAACCGGTTGATCTGCTCCTGGGATGCACCGACGCGGACAAGCTGGTCCCGCAGCCGTGCAAAGTCCGTGATGGTCAGATCGATACCTGACGCCAGCCTTCGCATTGCCTGATCGTTCGCGACGAGCTGATCCCGGATTTCTTCCAGCTTCGCGTCTGTCTGATCCAGCTCGGCCTGGTATTGATCGTCAGTGGCGATCAGATCCTCCAGTTCCTGCTTGCGACGACTCAGCGAACGTTCTATCCCCTCTAGTCGGACCGTATCTGACTGCACCTGCTGGAGTTGCCCCGCACGCTTCCCCTGATTCAGCACATCGCCTGTCGTTTCGCGGATGAACTGCCGGCGGTTCTCTTTGATGCGTTTGTCGTCCTCGTCTGCTTTTTTCTTCGCATCCGCGCGAAGCCTCGCCTCCCGGGCCTCATCCTCTGTTCGTTCCCGGTCCTGCTGTTTCAGCCAGTTATTCAGTTCCTTCACATCCTGCTTGGCTTGAGCGATCATCGCCTTTTCAAGATCGGCCCGTTCCTTCTCCTGCTGCTCCATCCACGCCGTCAACTCCTGCTCAGCCTTCTTCTGCTGGAAGTGCTGAGCACGGATGCTGGTGATGATTCCGTGTGACTTTTCTTTCGCGGCAGCCATCTCCGCGGACATCTGCTGGGACTCGACCTGCTTGCGGACCTCGTTTCGCCGGCGAATCTCCGCGATAATTGCCGCCGTTTTCGCCCGCTCTGCGGCGGCTCGCTCTGCGGCGTCGGCGGTCAGCCCGGACGTTTCGTCCCGCGTGTCCCGGACGTTTGTTCGTCCGATCGCCTTCTGGGAACTACTCTGAAGCCGGTCCTGTGTTTCCTTCAGCTTCTCCAGGGCCGCCCGGTTCTCGTCGGTCGCTTCAGTCGCAGCAACCGTGGCGTTGATCTGGGCGTTGATCGCGTCGACTCTCGCCTTCGCGTCCTCGACCCGTCCGGACGCAGCTTCCCGCTGCTCGGCAAGCTGCTGCTGTTTCTGCCGCAGTTCTTCCAGCTTCTTTGCCGTCTCTTCGGAGACGTCGCCCGTCTTCAGCAGGGCGTCCCGCTGCTTCTGCAGTTCCTTCTCGGTGTTCTGCAGGATCGCCCGCAGGTCCAGAGCATCCTTGAGAGTCTGACCGCTGGCCCGGGCATTCCGGGCCAGTGCGGCCAGATCGAGTGACTTTTCCAGTTTGCCGGCTTCGGCTCGCAGGTCCACCAGCCGCTTCTGCAGCCGGGCGAGTTCGTCGTCGTTGACCTGCTCCAGTTCGATTCTCAGCTTAACTGCCACTCTGTTCTCTCCAGACCTGGAAGGCGGTCATCCACGTATCAAACTTCTCTTTG
>Ga0208019_1000313_pt1 | contig 27027 bp, 50 predicted proteins | sample CB_VirMetaG_5_FD_184540 | JGI IMG/M metagenome (GOLD analysis project Ga0208019, IMG submission 184540) | Freshwater to marine saline gradient viral communities from Chesapeake Bay - CB_1508_1D Viral MetaG (SPAdes) (version 4) | ecosystem: Environmental > Aquatic > Marine > Coastal | place: USA... | reverse complement strand
GCAAGGCACTGGGTAAAAGGCAGAAACCAACAGACCAAGTACTCATCTTCAATGATGGTAAACACTCTATCGTTGTAGATGATAAAGGTAAGATAGTATCTGATAATCCTATGGGTACTTATGATCCAGAAACGGAAACCTTCACAAGCGATGGCTCTATGGGTATGAAAGGTGCTCAATGGAAGCTTGATAAGAAAGTATCTGCCAAGGAACTGGATAGTCCATTTGAACTGGATGCGTCTAAGCACGATGTACCTGTAGTGTCTCAAGTATTCAAGAATCCAGAATACTATATAGATAAGAAGAATGTAAAAGCCTCTATAGTCGAGATGACTCCTGAAGAGTATTTTAGTAAGGTTGATGAAATCTTCAAAGAAGGTGACCCTGAATACAAATTAGGAGAATGGAAGATTGGTGTAGATCAGGAACGTGTAGATCGGTATGTAAAAGACATGAAGAATGGTGATAAGTTTCCAATGCCATTCTTAGACTATAGAAGTCCTGACTTCCCATCTCAAGAAGGCAGACATCGTATACTGGCTGCTTCAAAGCTAGGTCAGGATACTATCCCAGTGGCTGTTATAGAACGTGCAGATCCATCAATGCCGTATAGATATGCCGAAGGTGGAGCGGTTGAAGTAGACAGAGACGCTCAGCGTGAAAGGTTTGAGAGCATGATGAGGGAGAAGGAAGGTACTAACATGGTTAAGCGTATGTTAGACCCTAAATCACCTTCATTGAAAACCGAATATGGCGAAGAGACTCACAGGATGTCTGCTGAAGTTCTTGAAGATGGCAGGTGGGTAGTATTCCCTACAATTGTAGATAAGGGTGATGGTAAACTACAGAAGCTAGTAAAGGATGATAAAGATCGAGCAGGTAGAGAAGCAGCTCTTAGACATGCAATGCAGACTGGTGAATACTTTGACTTCGGTGATGATAAGGAAGCTGCATTGACGTTCAGTGGAGCACCTTACGATAGAAAGACCGGAGCAACTAACAGCTATAAGGATACTGCCTTGTGGGGAAGAGGTAAGGGTCTGACTAAAGGTAAGACCACTGGAGAAAGGGCTAACCAAGCTAAGAAGATGCAGTATAAGGCCGAAGGTGGAGAGATTAAAGACAATCCTGTAAAGAAGCTAGAGGCAGGACTGTACAAAGATGACGCAGGTCAGTACTGGAAAGTCAGTGATAATGGAGATATGAAACTGTATGACTTCAGCTAAACCAGTAGGTAATCTTACAAAACTAAATAAAGTCCCTGTAGGTAAGATCAAGAAAACCTCCTTTGCCGAAGTCATAGATATTAAGGTCAAGGAGGCTGTAAAGGCCGTACCTCCTCAGGAAGTTATTATCAGGGAACAAGCTGCACCTCCACCTCCTGTTGAAAGTAAACCTGAGCTTACCAAAGCTGATGTAGTGGATCTCATTCAACAGAACAATCCAGAGGTGGATGATCTCGTTGCAAGGATATTACAGAAGCTTCCTCCGCTTGGAGGTGGAAGTTCTTGGTCTGTAAAAGATATGCCCGGATACAAGGAATCCCTCAATGGGTATGTATTCGGGATAAAGAACAAGAAGGCGGGTTTCTATGATCCGCTATCTCTTGGCATAGTGGGTGGAGGAGAAGAAGAAGTGCCTTACACTAGATTGATAGACACCGATGGTGACTTTAAGTATGTAGGTGAAGCTAATCCGGGTACAGCTTCAAGTGCTGCCTCTTGGAGAATAAAGCGTATTGAATTCCTTGTAGGGGATGATATAGAAATAAAGTGGGCTAATGGGTCTGCAACTTTTGATAGAGTGTGGGATAACCGCACAAATGAAACTTACTCGTAGGAGATAACAATGGCATTAGATGCAACTAAATGGCAGGTCAATACTGACAAGTCGATCGAATATATCGGTGGCGACCACGGTACTGCCACTGCTAACTATGTAACCGTTCTTGAGCTTCACCGTTGGCTTCAGGACTTGGCAGATGATGCCTCTGTTCTAGATCACGGTAATGATGACTTCATGGACATCACCACCCTCAATCCTTCTGATAAGTCGTTTGATACGATCATTAACTTGGTCAACGGCTACTACCTTGACGAGCTAAGTGCTACACCGGCTGTAGAGTTTGTCTACGGTGGTTCCATCATTCAGAACAACGGTTCTGGCGAACAGATCTTTGACGGTATCAAAGTGGTTGCCGCAGAGGGTTGTGTGGTCAACGTAATTCAGGACAATACTGTACTGAGTAACAAATTCTGGAACTCAACACCTAACGGAGAGACTTTACCGGGCATCAACCGTAACCTTGCAAACGGTGTGTGTATGCAGTTCATGGTCAAGGTTAAGGACTCCGGTGCTAACATTGACAACACCTCCCTTATCTTCACCACCCGTGAATGGGGTTACACCTATTCAGAGTTCCGTATTCCTGCAACAGGTCGAGGCGAGAACACCGTACCACTGACCTACGCAGAGGATTTGAATAACGCGACCCTGATCGGTGATCTGATTTCTGCGCCGTTTACCGGCATCAGCAACACCAATGAAGGTTATATTCTGATTGACCTTCAGAACGGTGATGGCTCACAGGGTTACTACTCTGCATGGGACAGAGGTTCTGCGACAATCAACCAGTTCTATGAGTACATGAAGTACATCACCCGTAACGGTGAGACTACTACCCTGTACGGATTGGCCGGTGAAAGATTCCGTGGTATTACTCATCAGGTAGCTTATACATCACTTGCTGGCGGTACTTTTGCTGACTCCACATCAGTATCATGGGGTTCAGGTGCAACAGCCGGTACAGGTCAAATTCTGGCCGATGATGGTTCTGCAACCATGTGGATTCAGTTGCTTACTGGCGCACCTCCTGTTGCTGCACTGACCCTGACTCAGGGCGGCGTTACAGCCACATCAGGCACAATCACTGAGCGCACCCTGTCTACCCCGATGTGTGGTGCTTCCACTGGTTCTTCCTTGGTTGGTGCTTACGGTTTCAACCTTGAGTATGCTGATCTGTCGGTCAACGATAAGATGGTTGCTCTTGACGGTACAACCCGTCAGCCTCCTAACAACGTACAGTTTACCGTTGGTGGTATTGCTTCTGGTTATCGTGTACTGGTTGGCCCTGAAGATGGCGCAAATGGTTTGAAATACGATCAGCTTTCTAACACAAGCCTACTTAACGGAGCGACTGTTACTGCTGTGCAGGTTGATGAGGCAATCCCTGCTAACACACCAAGCCCAACAGGTACGATCCGTATTCAACGTGCAGATGGTCAGTACACTCGTCACCCTTATAGTGCGGTAGATACTGGAACGAGGACTTTCACCATTACATCGCATGACTTTAGTGGCAATACTGCTGCTGCCGGTGCTAATGTGTTTATTTCCTACATTGACGATGCCGCATCAGGAACAACCATCAGCTACAACACGGTACAGACTGTAACGCAGACTTTGTATGTAGAAGCTCGATTTGGCGGGACTGGCCCTAACTATACTGACGCAATTAAACCAGCAAGGTCTACTGGTACACTCGGTAGTACCGGCGGTTCTGCAACACTGTCGCCTGTATCTGATGCCTGATTGTGGTGGGTGTACGGCTTGTTGTACTGCTTTTATTATAAAGGCGTTAGACAAGCCAGCCCATTCACAATGTCAGCATTGTGATAATGGTTGCTCAGTACATGACTCTAAACCTGCTGAGTGTGGCCAATTTAATTGTGCTTACATTCAGTCAGGGATAGATAACATAAAACTAAGACCGGACAAGTGCGGGGTCATATTTGAAATGCTAGATGATAAGACATTCTTTGCTACGGTGATAAAAGGAATGGAAATATCAGATTTAGCTAAAAGACAAATGGATGACTTTGTACGTCAGGGATATGTGGTTAAGGTAGCAATAGGCTAATGGCAACATACAGCACAGATTTAACAACTGCGACTAACGCTGAAAGCGGTACTTGGACTGAGTTTAGCAGTGCCAACTCCGGTGGTACGCCTGCTGCTGATGGCGAAAACTTTATTCAAGGTACTGACTGTCGTTCTCAAACTACAGGTACTAAATCAGGTACAGCAAACCCTAAGTCTGTTGTTTATCAACACGGTTCAGATTTGGCAACTGGCTGGACATCAGGTGATGCGTTCTTTATCTGGACGTTCTATGCGGTTGGTGCAAACCTTTATGACTTTGACCAGACAACCTACTCTGGCTATGAGATAGGCATTGGCGCTGATATAACCAATGTAGACAGGTACTTTGTTGGTGGCGCTAACTGGGGTCGTAACCCTTACGGTGGATGGGCTAACTTCGCTGTAGACCCTGAAGCTACTGCGTCTACTACTTATGGCAGCGGTGGCGCTGGCTACCAGTACATTGGCGGTATTGCCTATACCATCAACGCGATCTCTAAAGGTACACCTCATGCTGTTGATGCGATCAGATACGGCAGAGGCCAGATCAGCGTTACAGGTAGTGGCGGTACATTCCTTGAGCTTGCGCAGTACAACGACTACAATGCAGGTGGTACACCTCCGGGAACATCATCTACTTCGGTAGATTCAGGTAGACACAGGCTTGGGCTGTTTCAGGAATCGTCAGGTACTTACCTCTGGAAAGGGCTTATGTCGTTTGGTCTTTCCGGTACGTCAGTGACATTCAGTGATTCAAACGAAACAATCATTATTGAGGACTGCCCTCATACCTACGCTTCCTTTAACAAGGTCGAGGTTAATAACGCCAGTTCTTCTGTAACGTGGAACAGTATTACATTCATTGCCACAGCCTCTACTGCTAATGGCAAAGGCCAGTTTGAGATGGTCGATAATGCGACTGTCAGCATGACTGGATGTAGTTTCAACAGTATGGACTCATTTACTTACCTGTCAAATGCCACAGTAACGGGCTGCAACTTTAACGGCTGCGGTGTGGTGAATGTAGGCGGTGCGAACTTCTCTGGCTGCTCATTTAACTCATGCGCTCCTGTGACAGCAAGTAGTCCTGCTAATGCTGCTCTGGTGACTAACTCTGACTTTGTATCTTCAGGTACAGGACATGGGCTAGAGATCACAGGCACAGCAGCAAACATGACGCTGACTAACTGTAACTGGTCTGGTTATGCAGCTACTGATGGTTCTACAGGCAATGAAGCGGTCTATGTAAACATTGCTTCAGGATCGATGAACCTGACTATTGATGGCGGTACAACGCCTTCTGTGAGAACAGCCGGTGTTTCTGTTACAGTTATCTCCGGTGCGGTGACAGTTACAGCCAGAACGGTGACTGAGAATGGTACGAATATTCAAGATGCTAGGGTACATCTGGAGGCGGCGAGTGGAGGAGTATTTCCCGTTGCTGCTTCTGTTACTATTAGTAATAGCGGCACAACTGCTACTGTCACTCATAATTCTCATGGTCTTGCCACCAACGATAAGGTAGTTATCAGAGGTGCATCATTGAATGAGAATCTAGGAGTTCACAGTATTACGGTGACAGACACAAACACCTATACTTACACAATGTCGAGTGCTCCGGGGTCAAGTCCTACCGGAACTATAACTTCAACCTTTGTTGTATTAAATGGATTAACTGATGTAAACGGAGAGATAAGTATGAGTCGTGTATTCTCAGGTAATCAGCCTGTAACTGGTAGGGCTAGGAAATCTTCTAGCGCACCTTATTTTAAAAACGCTAACCTGACAGGTACGGTTAGTTCATCAACTGGTGGTAGCTTTACTGCCGTAATGATTTCGGATGATTAATAATGGCTATTACATTAAGAAACGTAAAGGGTTCTGAATTAACCCACAACGAACTGGATCAGAACTTTATTGATCTGCGTGATGGTGTAGCACTACAGATTCCAAAGGCGCAGAACTCAGGTATCAAGGTAGATTCTCAGGGTACACCTACCTACCCTTGGCATGACCTGATCGGTACATTGAATGTCTATGGTGATGTTGGTGATGCTACAAGGGCTGTCTACAGGGGCGGCATTAAGGTTCTACAGTGTGACGTATTAGATCAGGCATACGTTGACTTTCATATGCCGCATGACTACTTGATGGGGTCTGATATTCATATACATACTCACTGGTCACATGACTCAGCTACCGTAACAGGTGGTTCGGTGACTTGGGCGTTTGAAATGATTTACTCCAAAGGTCACGGACAAAGTGCTTTCTCTGCGCCGGTTACTTCGTCTGTTATACAGAGTGCCAGTACAACACAATATCAGCACATGGTAGCTGAGACATTGGCCTCGACTTCTGGCGGTGCTGCTGACCTGTTGGACTCTGATTTAATTGAGCCTGATGGATTGATTCTGTGCAGGGTGTATCTTGACTCTAACGATATTACTGACTCTGTGACGCAACCTAGTCCATTCCTCCATGCAGTAGACATACATTATCAATCTACCACTGTAGGTACTAAACAGAAATCACCTGACTTCTGGACGTAACACATGGCTACGCTCTATGTAGAAATTGGGTATGCTGCTGACGGGTACGTCCAATCAGGTCTATCGGTCGATTGGCTGAATAAGATTGTCTATGTGCCTCAGACATTCCTCACGTTTATTGGTGGGCAGGTATATCAGTTAGACACCTATAACTTCAAGATTGCCATAAACGACATTGAGGACTCTGAGCAGGGTACTGTCTACCCTCAGATATTAAATCACAATACATCAATCACCCTCGGGGGTATTGAGTATGCTCGTATTCTTGAGGTTGTAAATGGGTACACAATCACGTTTGAGGAAACTGGAACACCGTATGTTGTCAATCTTGTGGGTTCTAATAACAACATTCTCGATGTTACTAATCTCGGTACTGTCCAGATAAGGTCGAACAACTCAGCCGGTTTGATTAACGTGCGTGAGGTTCAGTTCAACACGTTCTCTGGTGCGGTGTATATTGATCAGGCAAACGGCTCTACTGGTACTGTCTACCCGAAAGGCACTCCGCTTGATCCAGTGAATAACTTTACCGATGCGGTACAGATTGCAGCATCAAACGGGTTTGACACGATACAGATTGTGAACAATGCAACGCTTGGGGCAGAGGCTAATGTGGCAGGCTATAAGATAAGAGGCCAGAACGCTTCACGCTCTACCATTACTGTACAGGCAGCAGCAGAGACAACTAACTGTGAAATCTTTGAGGCTACCGTAACAGGGATACTGGATAACGGTATTGTGGTCAGGGATTGTATTATTGATAACGTGAACTACATCAATGGCATTTCATACAACTGTATGCTGCGTAATACTATTCGTCTTGGCGGTGTGACTCCTGCTTATTTTCTGAACTGCTACTCTGCGGCTAGTTCTGATGAAGATTTACTCATGCCGGTGATTGATTTCAATGGCGCTGATGATGGTCAGAATACCTCAATGGCTATACATAAATTCTCTGGTTACATTGAGCTGACAGAAAAAACAGGCGGCTCTAATGCAATCCTTGATCTGACCAGTGGTGAAGTGATTATTGATTCAACCTGTACCAACGGTAGTATATCGTGCAGGGGTGTAGGTGGGGTGGTAGATCACAATCACGTTAAGATGCCATCAGGTACTTACAATGGTAATCTTGTTCTGGATAATGATCTGGTATATGGTGAGTGGTTATATGAAGTCTGGAAGACGTTAGGACTCGATCCTGTTAATCCAGTAGACCCCCCAATGACTAAGGGCGACTTCCTAGCCCTTAAATAAAAAGGGGAGCATAAAGCTCCCCAAATCTTTAGTAAGTCTTCACTGCAAACCTGAATCGATTATCTATTTCAGGCACTAGCGTAAGGGTATCAAACCACTTACCTAGGTAGTTGAGCCACCAATCCTTAGGATGCACTGTAATGTGTGCAGGGCTTCCATCAGATAGTTTATGTGTATCAAGTGCAATCGCTATTGCAAAGAACACCTTATCACCATACTGTAGCATCTCATCAATGTAGGCAGGTATGTTACCTTCCGGTATATGCTCCAGTACATCCGTATTGATTATCCAATCAAACTTCCCCTCAGGCTTTATATCCCTCCCCATGACGTAAGGATCGTACTGGTACTTGATCTTTATTGGAAACTTATCAAGTAACTGACTCTGACCGCATGAGTAATCCAGAACACTCTTAGCGTCTTTAGGTCTGTGGTTCCAGATGGTATCAACCATTTGCTCACTACTTATACCGTACCTGCCTCGACTGTGTAACTTACGATATTCGTTTCCATAATCAATCATCTAACCCTAACCTCCAAACCATTGCTTGCGCCCATATGTAGCTATCTGCTACAACCCCGCCTATCGGCATGTACCCAGATCTTATACTTGATATAACTTTATCCTGAAGATCTTTGGCATTCTTACCAACCACTATTATGTACGTTTCCAGTTCTTGTCCCTTCTTAACATCTTGCATATCTCCATAGCCTCCTCTTTGCTATACACCAGACAGCTTACTGCATCTATGTTTGTAAAGTGATTGATTAATGCCCAATACCTATTATTACCGCACTGAACTCTGTACCTCACTTGAGATCCAAACACCCTAGGCTGTAGACAGGCTTCTCCCTGCTCCTTGCAGTCCTCCCACCATTCATCTTCATCAACCTGAGCGATGATCAGTGGATAGAGTAGACCCTCCTTCTCCATGCTATTAATCACTGAACTGTAGAAATCTTCACTCTGTACCTTAGCGAAGGGTTCTAACATATCCAGTGGTAACATTATGGCATTCTCGGAATGGTACTTGCTCTCAAGTATCCCATCACCTATTTCGCTTACCTTGTTTGGCATTGAACCATTTCCTCATCTCTTTACAATATCCACTACCTGCGCTGAAAGACTCAACCATCAGAACATCAACCTCGGTGTATCCGAGTTCCTTTAAAGCCCTTACACGATTATTACCACAGGTAACAAAGTACCCCGCAGTTTCATCAGGTATCGACTCGTCAGGCTTTAAGAACACACTCTGTAGGTTTATAAACTTCCTCCAATCACCATGCGTCACGGCTACGACAACTGGAGGATACTCAAGCGGCTCTGACTCTACAGAAGCTTTGATCAGCCTGTAGTCATCCGGGTGACTAGGTGGGACTGTAATGCTTACCTCATCAATAGGGAGGGTGGCATTAACCAAGTCCTGTCTGATAGGGTAAGCCCTCATGACCAATCACCTGTATCTTTATGATCTCTTCTATAGAATCCCTCACCATAAAGCCTAAAGCTTTGACCGGATGCACTCATTTTCTTCTCCGTGTTCACACCACCACATTCAGGGCATATCGCTATACCTTCCTTACCTATCCATAACTTTTCAAATACAACCTCGCAATCATTGCAGGTGTAGTCAAAAATTGGCATTACGACCTCCTCTCTTAAGGTTAGCGGCATTAGGCAGAGGTTTAACGTCACAGCTTACATAGAATACATAATTGTCCTTTGCGTACTGAGCGATGGCATCTGCACAGGCATCCCAACTCGATGTCGGTAAGGATAATGCATTATAACTACGCATATCCACCCTATCATAGTGTGATGGGATATTAAACCATACGGTATCTGCCATTACATTACCTGAAACAATTGCCAACATCATAATTAACTTCTTCATTTGTTATCCCTCTCAAAGTACCTATCAAACCTTTCTCTAACTTCCTTCAGTAAAGCTACAAATCCTGCATTAATCAGCAACGCTTTCTCCTCATCTGTAGCAACAAGTTCAAAGGATGCAGAACCATCCTCATGCTCTACGAATTTCTCTACCTTCATTTAAGCCTCTCCTCTACATACCAATTGTAGTTATTGTGAATGTCTGCGGGTGTTTCATTCAACCTAGCATACAGTGCCGTTACAACTTCCTGAGCAGACTTCCACTGATAGTCGGCCATCTTTACCATGACCCTGTGTAACTCCTTGCGTACATCTTCGCAGTTCACTCAGTTACCTCCACAGTGATCTCCTTGATCTTAACGCCCTTCAGATTGAAGAACTCAATAGGCTGTCGTTCAATGGCTCGTTCTACCGTTGCATCTGGAAGACCAGACTTAACACGTGCCTTGATTGTATAAGTGATTTCTTTAGTTTTCATGTCCACAGATCTCCTGTAAGTGTTGATTTAGAATATTCGGTACTACGTTTTTCAAAGAAGTTGTCATGAGATACACCATTAAGCACCCAATCCAACCAATCTAAGGGGTTCTCCTTAATCCCATAGTTAGGTTTAAGCCCAAGTTGCAAGAGTCTACGGTCGCAGATGTACCGGATATACGTCTTAACCTCATCCGCTTCAAGCCCCTCGATCCCACCTTCTGCAAACGCCAGATCAATGAAGTGGTCTTCGAGTCTAACCATTTCCCTCGCAATGTCATATAGTTCTTTCTTGAAGTCATCAGTCCAAATCCAAGGATTCTCCTTAATAAATTCCCTGAACAACCAGAGCATACCGTCAACGTGCAGGGACTCATCACGTATTGACCACTCTACAATCGTACACATGCCCTTCATCTTATTGAACCTCTGGAAGTTCATAAGTATAGCAAAAGATGAGAACAATTGCAAGCCCTCTGTGAATGCTGAGTAGACGGCTATTGATCTTGCTATCGATTCCAGATACTCGTTAGATACGAAGCCGTCTGGAAACTTCTCTTCTTCACAGTTGTCGTTATCGTATTCGATTTCAAAACAGGAAACATACTTGTGCTTTTCTTGCATTTCCTTGAACGAGTGAAACGCCTGATACTCAGCCTCAGGTAGCCCAATGGTGTCGAGAAGTAACGAATAGGCATGTTGATGTACACCCTCCATATTTGCAAAAGAACCTAGCATCATTCGCAATTCTGGAAGAGAGAATACAGGGATATACTTCTCGTAATAACCCTTTGCAACATCTACATCACCTTGCGTAAAGAATCTGAAGATCTGAGTAAGTAGGTTCTTCTCACTCGGATTCAGTTTGTTGTTCCAATCGAAAACATCTTGATGAAGTGGAACTTCTTCAGGTAGCCAGTGCATCTTCTGCTGTTCATTGTAGAACTCAAACGCCTTGGGGTAATCCAATGGCTTATAGTACCCTCTAGTTCCAAGTATGTTACTCATCGTCACTCCTATCATACCTTACAATGCTTTCATCAAATGCTAGAACCTTCTCTGCAAATTCAAGAGAGAGAGTCCAACCAGTCACATTACCCTTACCGTCAATTATCAGATATATCTTATCCATTTATATCTCCACTCGCAGGTATGCACACAGACCAACCATCCTTAAGCCTTCGTTCAACATGACGTTGCTGTTCAATACATTCGGCTTGTGTAGGGAAGTTGAATCTATAGAGATTAACACAACTACCCACAACCATCCCACTACATACAATTAGACTATACATACTGGTAATCCTCCAAAACTAACTTATATGCACTTACCAACTCCTCTATATACTTTAAGTCTTTAGACTTGTCAGGGTACTTTACAGGGTAGTAGAGTCCATCACCTGCAAGCATCTTCTCATAGACACCTACATTATATTCAAGAATCTCCTTCACCAACTTGTCTGCATAGTCATCGTCTATCTCTATCTTCATATCAAGCCTCGCAACTTAAACATTCATTCTCTGTAAGGTACATACGTTCAACCTTCTGGTTCAGGTTCTCTGCCCTACGAGCAGGTGCTGAACGACAGTAGTATAAGGTCTTGAGTCCCTTCTTCCATGCTCTAACATGCAAGTGGCTGAAGTCCTTAATGTCCATCCCATAGGGGATGAAGATGTTGATGGATTGACTTTGACAGATAAAAGCCTGCCTATCTGATGCATGGTCAATGATCCACCGTTGATCGATCTCGTCTGCTGTTTTAAAGGTATCACGCTCATAGTCGTCAAGCTCCTTAAGATGCTGTACACTTCCACCGTTTGAAATAATACCCTTCCACACCTCCTTAGTATTCATGCCCTTATCTTCAAGTAATCTCTCAAGATACTTATTCTTAACCAGATAACTGCCTGATAGTGTCTTGTGAGTGAATGCATTAGCTTTCCAAGGCTCCACACTAGGAGAAGTATTGGCAATAATACTAGAACTGGCATTAGGAGCAATGCTGAGAAGGTGAGCATTACGAAGCCCACTACCGACCACATCAGGTGCTTCGCCTCTCTCAATCGCCAATGTGTATGACCCACGTACAGCTTCCTCCTTAATGTGTTTAAATATCTGCAAGTTCAAGCTTGTAGCCAGTGCGCTCTCGAATGGCACTCCACGCCGTTGTAATAGTGCATGGAAACCCAACGTACCTATGCCAATAGATCTCTCCTGAGATGCGCTGTAGACAGCCTTAGGCATGTTCTCTGCATTCAGAATAAAGTACTCAAGTACATTATCAAGATACCTAACAACATCAGGAATGAAATTAACGTCAACTTTCCACTCATCCCAATTTTCGAGGTTAAGTGAAGCCAAACAACATACAGCCGTTCTATCGGTTCCAGTAGGAAGTGTAATCTCAGAACACAGGTTAGACTGCAAGATTCGTAAACCCTTATTGCGTTGACCTTCAGGTAATCTCTTATTTGAAGTATCAATGAAATGCAGATAGGGTTCTCCCGTTGTGGCCCTAGTGTTGATGATCTTTTCCCACAAAAGCTTAACAGGAACAGTGCTGACCACATGACCACTGTTAGGGTCAACAAGATTCCAAGTAGGGTTACTGCCATTTAAAGCCTCCTCAACTAAATCCATAAAGTCGTCAGTAATGTTAATACCGTGATGTAGATTAAGGCACTTACGATTAACATCACCTCCGGTTGGTTTTCGCATTTCAATAAATTCAATGATCTCAGGATGCGATATATCCATGTATGCGGCGTATGACCCCCTTCTAGTCTTCCCTTGATTAAAGGCAAGCATTTGAGAGTCCACCACATGCATAAAAGGTATGGAGCCAGTACTAACACTACCGGAAGAAGTACTAGCCCCATCAGAACGAACATGACCCCAGTATCCACCGATACCACCTCCATTACTGGCTAACCATATATTCTCCTCGTAGTGACTTGCCAAGCCTTGACGAGAATCTGGTACATAGTTCAGGAAGCAACTGATAGGTAATCCAATCGACTCCCCATCGAAATACTCCTCTGAGAACCCACCGTAGGTCTTACGGTAAGGTGCATTAGATAACGTAGGTGTAGCCAGAGTCATCCAGAAGTTAGTTGTATACTTGAACATACGGTTAGCGTGTTCTTCATCATCTGCAAAAGCTGTACACGCTCGTCTGAAGGCATCTTCAGGGCAAGTGTCATGTCGTTGCAGGTAACGATCATTCAGCGTATCTCTTGCAAAATCAGTTAGATCCATTAAATGCCTCCATAGCTGTTGGGTATAATGTGCGGAGAAAAGCCTCTATAACCTCCGCATAAACTCTTATCTCGTACTGTGATGAGGGGTGCAGTCTCTCTTTCAGGAACTTCATCCAGTTAAGAAGGTTGGCGGTTGCAAACATATGACTGTAGGTACTAACAGGCATTACAGATCTTGCTAACTCTCTAGGGCATCCCTCTTCAATAAGCTTATGGTATACAGCAAGAGAACCTTCATTACACATACGCATCAAGTCTCGAAGTTCCTTTGCGTTCTTGTGTACTTCATCTGTACGCATCTGCTTATTATCTGTACTCTGCGTTGTGATAGATCCTTCATCCGGTAGATAAAACTCAAGAGGAAGTTCCCTATACCTTGCAGATACCTCATTGTAACTCTGTGTCCTATGCCGCATCCACTGACGTAGTACGAAGATAGGAGCTTTGATTTCAAAAGTAACAGAGCAGGATTCAAAAGGACTTGTATGCCCATTCTTCCAGAGGTACTTGATCAGCCGCTTGTCTGACCCTGAATCCTCACCTGCTCTCCATTCGGCATCGTAAGATACCCTTGCGTTCCTAACGATGGATAGATCATTACCCATCCAATCCACAAGGCGAACAATGCCATGATCCAATACACATACCTCATCGCTCACCGTTATACTCCTCAATCAGAAAATCAATGTAGCTACGAGCCTTAAGCAGATCTTCAAGACCATTCTTGTTCTTGTACCTGCTTACATACTTAATAACATTACCTTCACAATACCCAAGTCCGTTTGACAGAATGTACTCTATAGGTTCGATCCCCATAACTTCGTAGTGAGTACCACCGACTTGTTTCATATCTTAGCCCTCTCCAGTAATTCCTGATAAGTACTCTCAGGTCTTTTCTTCAACTGTTTGATGAACCAACGAAGTGAAGTATAACCAACTCGTATAGTTCTTTCAGATCGGAAGTAGCCATGAGTAGGTACTGCCTTGACTAACTCCTTATCTGACTTGCCTTCGCACATCTCTTCAGACAACAGACGATCCTTAACATACTGTACAGCCATAAACCTAGCTAATCGTCTTATTGCTTTACTCTTTCTCGAATTCATCAACAGCCTCCTTATATATCTCAATAAGAGAAACAACCTCACTCGCAAGTATGTCATGCTCAACCATTGCTCTGAAGATACTGATGAAGTCCGACTCTTTCACCCAAGGTATATCAACAGGATGTTGCATAACACTATCATCATATATTAGAATCATCTGAAGTCTCCATCACCTTTTATAACATCTCTATTCTGCCTATCAATTAACTTATCCCTATTGTGTATAAGTATCTCTGACATAGGCCAACCGTAGTAATCGGAGAGCCTAGCGACAAACCACATGATGTCACCAAGCTCTCCCTTTGCTCTCTTTAAAAACTCTTCAGAACCATAATCACCCCTATGATACTTTGCGGCGGCACTCATAAACTCGCCGACTTCACCAATGATACCTGCCGTTAAATACTGACCCTCCCTATCTATAGGATAACCAATTGTTGATCTGGTGAACTCTTGATAAATATCTACATCCATCAGTGTAACTCCTTACCTTCAGACATACTATTAAAGAAGTCCGATACTTCATCAAACTCAACAGAGCCGATTGCATCATACAGAACATCATCATCAGTTGCTATCAAGTAGTACAGCACCATTACGAAGCTTCTCAATGTATCATCACCGTGAAACTGATCTATCGTCAGACTGATTCCACCATCTTCAAAGAAGGATATTGAGTGAACCGAGTTATCCATAGTTTTCCTCCAAATACCGTAAGCTTACAGGAAGTTCGTCAAAGTGACCATCTTCCACTTCATTCAACATCCAAACTCCAGACCAAGAACCATTAGTCTGAGGATTCAGATAATCCTCATCATGTCTGTAGCAGATACCAGAGAATAGACCAGTGAGGTATTTGCCATCACCTCGCTTTGCGTAGGCTATATCCCTATCCTGAACATGACCCATAACACATGACATCATCTTCTTTGTAAGTAAAGCCCTTGCACTTGTAACTGGCTTACCCATTACGCCAGAAGTAAAGTAGTGACAGAAAGCTACCCCTTCAATTATCACAGGCTGCAGGAAAGGGTGAACTTCCCAATCACTCAGGTTAAAGTCTTCAGTCTTCAGAAGACCATCAAGCTTTGCATCATTCTCTATAGCTCTCCTTATTCTATCTTCATGGTTACCGATAGTGAATACCAAGCGTGGGGTATACACTTTCTTTTTATTGTTCTTCTGTCTACGTTGCATAGACTTCAAAGGCTTTAGAAGAACATCCATTGCTTCATTACCTGCCTTAATATCCTCTACATATCTCCTCCCTTCAAATGACTTCTTACCAACATCGTATGAACTGAGACTAGGCATATCCCAGTGATCACCTATATGAACTACAACGTCAGGCTTCTTATCTACAATGTACTTACCAACCCATTCAAGATGCTGTACGCTTTGGTTTGGCTTTACCTGAGTATCCGGTATAACAACAATTCTCATAGTTTCCTCCAAGGAAGAAGTTGAAGAGGTTGATCATCTGTTCTTCATCCCTTCCAGTGTATTTAATAAATCCTCTGCATCCCTCAAATGACCAATTGTATCCATTATCTCGGTCAAGATAAGATCCAGATAAAATGATTGCAACTGCCTCTGCGAACCTGATAGCTGACTTAGAAGTGAATGCTGATAGTATACTGCGTTTAGTAATGCAGGCAGCTCCGCTTTCAACATCTCTAAGGAGTTCCTTAGACGAACCGATGTAGTCTCGCCACCCTGAATCGACCCAACTCCTTCCTCGCTTACTCCAGAATTGCTTTCTGCCAACGTAATACCCTCCATTATCTAACTCGATAAGGTATATGAAACCAAGCAAGTCATCGAGGTTAGTGTCAAGATCGATCCCAGTTAGATTCACCCAGTTATTCAAAAGTCCTTTACCTCTTCAACATTAGGAACTTTCACAACCTTGGTAAGATACTTCATACCGTTGGAGTATTTGAAAGCCCTCACTTCAGGGTAACAGCTACGCTTGAATCCGCAGTAACGACAGGAACTACCTAGCTTCATATTACCAGACATACCATCAGGTTCAGGACGGAATGAACGAGATGGAAGCTCAGGTGAATTCACTAATGCCTTCACTGTCTTAACCTTTTCATCAATGTCCATAATATCTGTATTGACCTTAAGCAGTGCAAGCTCTCCAGAGTTCTTATCCATTGCAAGAAATGCACCTTGGTTCTTGTTCAGAGCCTTGGCATATCCGCTGATCTGTGCAATGTATCCAAACGAATCGTTGTCAGCCAGTGTACCATCCTTAAACTTGTTGAATGCATATGAACTGGCACTCTTAACATCAACTACCACATCATCGATTACGGCATCCATATGACCCTTAATGCCATGAAGCTCTACCTCTTCCTGCTCATGCGTTACGGTGTGACCCGCTTCTTTTGCAAGGTATAGAAGGATCTCTTCAACGACATTACCGTACATGAATCGAAGCTTAAGTGGTGGAGGAAGATCTTCACCCTTCTCACCATTAGCCTCATACCACAATTGACGAGTGCAAGGTCTACCTACATTGGACATACGCAGTGTACCTTTACGCTCTTTCTGGTAGTTACGGATTGTATCAGCGATAATCTTCGATAGATTATCAGACAACTCTTTAACGTATTTCTCGGTAGGTTCAGCACCTTTGTCAAGTACGTTGTAGATGTCATCTATCAGTGTGTTTATCGTTTTCATAATGATCTCTCATGGCTTCAAGAGCCTCTGATAATTCCATAAAGTTATCTTGTATCCGGTTCAACCTAGCTATGTTAAACTCAACAAGCCTTATCAGGTTAGACAGGTTCTCTTTGAAAGGGTCGAACTCCCCTCCACTTCTCAGCTCGTCTGCTGAATAACTCATCTTCGTTTACCTCATCTCCGAATTTAGATCTGACAATAGCTCGTTCAAGTGCAACAGAGCCAGAGCAACAATCAGTACCTACGCCACCACCATCTTCAACAACAGCCAGATAACCTTCATCAGTTCTTTCAAGGAAGAAGTTAATATTACAGGCTTCAATCAGTTGAGACATATGCGCCCAGTACCTAGGTGTGTACTCCTTTATGCAGAAACAAAAATGGTGAGGTGGTTGCATCCTTGCGTAAAAGTCCTTGTCTGAATAAAACCAAGTTGGAAGCATCCTATCCTTAGCATCTCCGTACCTCTCAATAACGTATCCCAACGCTCTGAAAACCCAAGCATCCAATTTGTCTCCATCGAGGTCATCCACTTTAGTCATCTTCATCCACCTCATTAAAATCTAGTTCTGTGAAAGAGTCGAGGTAATAGTCACCGTTGAAATCGTCCATGTATACGTCAAAAGTATTACTAGGGTAAGGATACCCACCCCAGTTCTGAAGACCATGTAGCCGTTCCTGTAAGCTTACAGGTTCTTTCAGCCAATCGTCTTCACTCCTCTTCTTACGCATCCAATCACGATTCCTTAGCTTCCTCATCTCCACCCCGCATGGTTGGCAATACTTCTGGTTTGCACCACTTGGGATGAAAGATACCTTGCACTCTTCACAGACCTTCATGGCTTAGAATGGTGTATCGTCAGCCGGTGTATCAAACGACAGACTAGAACCACTGACAGGTTTGACATCACCTAGAACCTTAGCACCACGCACATAAGCCTTAACACCTGATCTGCCAGATACGTTCCACTCAGATACCGTGAATTCAATATCCATCTTAGCACCGTTAGGTACAAGACCCTCGAACTCACTACCAAAACGATCATAGATACGCATAGGATTAGGCGAACCATCACGTTTGGTAGGACTCTGGGTGAAGCTGTACATCAGGTTACCTTCCTTGTCTTTCTTGAGCTTCAAGCCGTGTGATTCCAGTACACGCTGTTGCTCATGATTAGGTAGGACAGTCAGTGACAACTTACCAAACTGATTCGGAGCAGTAGCCCAAACCCATTTAGTCTCAACACCCTTCAAAGTTTCGATTGCAATAACAGACATATTATCTCTCCTAAGTAAATTTGCAAACTGAGCCTATATTATAGCACAGTTGATTAGTAAAAGTCAACAACTTTCTAGTGAGTTTCACACCAATTCCTACCAACCTTAACATCACCGATGATTGGTACACTAACCTTAAGGAATTCTCCTGATTTGACAAAAGCTTCCAGTGCAAGTTCCGTAATCTCCTCCTCATCTTCAGGTCTTATCTCAAACTGGAACTCGTCATGCATATGCAAGATCTGATGTGCATCCAGTTTACGCTCCCTGATCCACTTGTTCAGGAACAACGTAGCAACCTTCACCACAATAGATCCACCGGACTGAAACATGGCATTGACGATTGCATGTTTTGATCTGATGAATATCTTACGACCATCAAGACCGTACAGGTATCCTCTCTCATCCCATACCCTTGTCACATGATCCCTGAACTCAGCCAGTGCGGTGTTACCATCCCAGAACGCATCGTACAGCCTCTTGGCCTCCCATATGGGTATGCCTAGTGTCTCAGCAATCTTGGGTGGTTGCGCTCCGTAGGTCATCGCATACTTGGGAGCTTTCGCACCATCTCGGTCAGTGCCAAATAGTACAGCATTCTTGGCGTGAATATCACCATCAATCAACTCGTAAGCATATGCCTTACCTCCAGTATAGTTATAACAATAATGAGCCTCCATCCTAGCCTCAAGTGCTGAAGCATCGCAACCTAGCATCAGTTTACCTTCAGGCACTCTGAACAGAGAACGCATCTCCTTACCGTAGACAACCTTATCGGAAGCCTTAGGTACGTTCACAACAATGCTGTGTCTGTACCTTCCGGTATTGGTAGCCTGTGGCATGGACTTAGCCTCAAGCCTACCGTCATCCCTCAACAATGCAATCCAACCTTTCTCATGTGGGTTCTTGATGTTGAGTATAGAATTCCTCCGGTGTTTCAGAATGTTGTACCTAGCTATCATCTTCGGTATCTCAGATTGAATAGAATCAAACGAGTCCTCAGTAAGCTTCGGTGACATCTTCTCGCCATCCTTCATGTTCCACTGTGTAGGAATCCACCCCTCGGATAAGAGGTAATCCTTGACTTGTGGACTTGAATTCAGGTTCATTGGTATCCAACGTATACGAGTGAAAGCACCACCAACATTAGGAGCTTTGTCACCATACCAATCCCATACCAATTTCTTAAGCTGACCATTCTTCTTGAACGGTGCTTCAACTACAACACCATGCTGTGATGCGGTGGGTGGTACGAGTTGTATGACCTTGTGGTTAATGCACTCCATCTCGTCATCTATCTCAGCACACAGATCATACGCCAGATCAGTATCGAACAGCACCCCTGTTAATTCCTGCCTTGCCTGAATCAGAGCTATGTTGTGTTCTACCTTGATAGCCGTGTTCCATTTCCCAAAGTAATTCATCGTATATTCTCCTCGTCACTCTCACATCTTGCAGACAGTAGTCAAGCATCTCTTGTGAGAACTTATCAAACTCATGGAAGTCTCCCTTATGGAAACTCATAACCCTACCCCAACCTGCCAAGCTATGCCCCCACTGTCGGTCAGGGTAAAACAGTGAAGATAGTATGAACGTATCGGTAATCCTATCAACCATTGAATCTACCGGCAGTCTGAGTAACTTCTCCATTACAGGGAAATCATATCCCATACCGTTGTGATAAATTAATTCCTCGGCACTTTCAATTAACTGCCTATGTTTTAAGAAACTAAGAAGTGTAGAATTCTTAGGTAGCCTAATGTCAGAGTCTCCGGTGTGCGATATGTACCAGTGGTTATTGTCGATGTCATAATTGACCATACAATGAATAACACTGGCATCATAAAGCAAACCATCACACTCTATGTCACCTACAAGTCTCATTTTATTCTACCTCCACTCCAGTGCAACACCTGATGCCCATCGACCAACATCACAACATCGCTAACACCTGCACTTGCAGGGTCGAAATCGTACATCAGGCATCCCTCGTCAGACACTACACTGAAGATACCTGTATCGCTCTCATATGCTAATGCAGTATCACTTGGGAACACCTCAACGTCAGTTAATACGTTACTATAATACACTTTCATAACTATCATACATCATCCCCTTCAAGTTGGATTGAGTAGTGCCGACCAGTTATCGGATTATACTCACAGGTATCGGCAAGCCCTGTGTAACCCCATTCCCTATTCTTCAGAACCCTGATCTGACTGATGTTCTGAGAATCTTCTGCCTGTTGATTTCGCTCAAGGGCAAGGACATTCCAAGACAACTGCTCAAGTGCGGCAGACCCACGAAGATCATTCAATGATACTTGACCACCTTCATTGAAAGAAGTTCCACCAGTTCTCTTCAAATGTACGATTGATATGATACCAACCCCTGTCTCATTAACGAATGCGGCAAGCTTGGTCATCAGCATATCGATCTCCTTGCGCTCATCTGTTGTTGCAAGACCGGATATTACCATACTCAAGTGATCTAGCACGATGAAGTCACAACGCTTAACAACAGCTAGGTATCTCATCTTATCCATCAGGTCATCTGCCTTGATAGAACCGAAGTGCTTCAGAAACCAGAACCTGTCATTATTGACTAGCTTGTTGAAGGACTTCTCTGCCTCGTCACGATCAACACTGGTATGATCTGCCCTTATACGAGCTACAGGTCTATTCAGATCCATAGCGACATAACCTAGCAGTGTCTTTTCATAACCCTCCTCCAAGAAGATATTACCTATCCGCATCTTGTGATGATTGAGCAGGTGATACACGATCTCCCTAGCCATTGTTGACTTACCAATACCAGAACCTGCCGTAAGTGTAGTAAGCTCTCCCTTACGCAATCCACCAAGCCTCACGGTAAGTTCTGGGTAGGGTAAGGAGTATCCCTTTGCCGATGATTTGAAGATGTCATCAAAGCTGACCTCGCTACCACAGGTAATACCATCAGGTACATACTCCTTGGCATTCAGGAACTCCTCAACAAACCTACCAGACATACCCTTCTGAAGCATCTCATTGGCATCCTTTAGTGGTAAGGTCATTACCCTAGCCTTGTCTCCAAATGCCTTTACGATTACTTCAGCAACTTCCTTACCCTTCTCGTCATTGTCTGTACATACGATAATCTCCCTGTACTTGTTCAGGAAATCATAGCTATGTTCAAGCGCAGAACCATTAGCTCCATTGGGTAAGGATACTACGTTAGGTTCAGAGGATGGATAAGCTTCCTTCAGCATTTGCCAAGCACTCATTGCATCCAGTTCACCCTCGGTAATTACAACACGCTTACCGATCTTTGAGATGTTGTATACACCGAACAGATCTACACCCTTACCCTCACCAATAACCCTGAAGGATTTAGGATACTCTCTTACCTTGTAGCCTACAACAATTCCATCACGGGTAAGAGGGTAGTATTCTGAATCAGGTTCACCACTGGCTGTATTAAAACCCTGATGTACCCTGAAGTATTCAGCAGTCTCACTCTTGATACCTCTAGAACTACCGTAAGGAAGCTCTCTTATCTCTTCTAAATTACTCAAGTCTATCTCCTCTTCTTTTTCCTGTAAGCTTACAGAATGTTTCCTCTCTGTATAGCCACAACGATTACAGTAAGCCCCACCATCTTCGTAAAGTATCAGGTGGTTGCCTGTCCTGTCCCTACCTTCAGCCCTGCAAGAAGGGCAAGCAGTGTCCCCAATAATCTTCACGCTGTACTTGCTCATCAGTTACTATCTCCTCGTACTGTTGGTATGCCTCAAGTTCCTCTGTATAGAATTCAGGGTAGTAATCAGGTTCTTCTGAATTGTAGGAACATATCTCATCCCAGTAATAATCTTTAACTCTTCCCATAAAGATACTCCTTAAAGCTTTTCTAAAAGATTAGTTATCTAACAGTTATATAACTTATAGAAGATTATATGACGAATCGGTTCAGTTGTCAATACCCTCTTCCCACTCATCCATCTCCCGCTCTAGTCTATCCAGTATCTGTTGTAATTCAGGGTCATAATCCTCAAGATCGTATAACCCACCCTCTTCCAGTATCATTTCTTCCAACCAATCGGTTCTCATATGCCCTCCAGAGGCTATAGATTTCGTTTTAAGAGGACTTCCTTGTCCTACCTATCCTACCCTATGCGGCTAACCTCCTGAAAGCCTGAGAGTGGATAATTTGGGATACTCTCTTTTCTCTGTTGTCCTGCACAATGGCTTGCTGACTGTTCTTCTGCAACTTGCCGTGTGTACTATAGGCAGTGAGTGCATTGAAAAGTTCCCAGATTGTTGAATGTCCCGATTCCTCGCATTCGGCAATGAACTGATTCTGGATAATCTCATTGTATGATTCCGGTAATTCAAGTTCGGTAAGGAGCTGTGTAATGCTGAGAGTACTTATACTCTTCCTTGCCCACTTGTGCCAGATGTCTGCATTTTGCAGGTATATCAAAGCAGATGCCGACAACTTATCAACAAATCCAACCGGATTGAAGTTCTTCGTATGACGACCATACGCCTTGGTGAACTCGTTAATTGCCACCATGCCATTGGTACACTTCAATCGAAGGCCACCGATAGAGAACATAGAAGCCCAACGACCATTGTAGCTACCCTTGAACTTGATAACCATCTCGGTTATGTCACCCACCCTCACCTCAATCTTATGAGCAGGTAGACGATACTCCTTGACAAATGCACCACCATCATCTAGCAATGAGGTCTTGACATACATATCAGTAAGGTCAAGTGATGACTTACGAAGGGTATCCTCAAACTGTGGGATAAGTTCATCGTTACGGATCAGGTTGTAGCCATCACCATGCACTGCAAGGATTCTACCAGTATCCTCACGAACCACTGCCTTCAGGGATGGATTGAAAGCATCCTCCATCATGCCATCCTGACCTTCATATGTTGCTGTGTTCATAATAAATCTCCTAATGGATTAATTGCTCGGCACTTGTTAATAAATACCTAGGTTTTAATTACTGCTTAGCACCTTCCAGTGCTTCATTTGCTATACGTAAGTTTGGTATGATTAATTTATTATCCCAAGCCGACATAGCCTTATAGTTTTCTACAATTAGTTCTAGTGCATCACGATAACGGTCACGTTCTTTGTAGACCTGATACAACTCACCTCTAAGTAGGGAAGCTAGGTAAGTGCGCTGATCTCCCATTAACGCTAGGTCTTGCATTAGTAACCCTCTTACTTCTTCATAGCTCATTTCTCACTCTCCATTAACAATCTTAGTTGCGAAGTGTAGTGCCAGTCTCACCTGAACTTCAGTGAGGTTAAATGCTTCAGATAATACCTTGTACGATTTGTCTACAGAGCTGTCACTGAGGTAGTCATTCAACTCATCCATGTACTTCTCTGCGACATATTCTATAGTATCAGAGGTTGTCTTGTCAATGATTCTATGCAAGGCTGAAATATCACCATCATATACATCATCAATATCGACCTCACCCGAGTCAAGCCACATACGCATCAGGTCTACTATCTCATGTGACTCAAATGAAATATCATCCAAGTCTACGTCTACGTTGTTTAAATCTACTGTTGCCATAATAATTCTCCTAATGACTATTATGTAATACATTAAAGCGGTTAATGACTATTATATAATACATTAAAGCGGTTAATGACTAATATTACCACCATCCTATTAATCTAATATCCCTACCCTCTTTTATCATGTCATCTGCCTCAAGAAACAGTGCCTTGATCTTAAGAAAGTCATCGTTGTTTAATTGCCAGTCGTTGTCAAAGTCTATGTCATCGATAGACTCATACTGCATAAACCCTTCAGCTATTGCTGTGATGTCACATGATGGCATATCTTCTGTGTACAGGCTTATCCTACCTTCGGTCACTGCATCAACGATTTCGGCATATACCTTACCTCTGAATGAACCATCAGATCCATCGCCTGACATTATCCCACCGCATAGTCCAGTGGTCTTGAACTTAACTGGTTTCTCTTCTCTAAAGTAGCAATCTAATCCCATTTTATTTCTCCTTACAGTGAACGCCAATAAACTTCTGCCAATCCCTCTTTCAGGCATTCAATGAACTCCTCCTCCTCATTGTCCTCCCAAACGATAGGTCTTTCGGTATACTTCCTATCGATTGCGTCTAGCCGCAATGCTTGCAGGAATCCCTGCACATACATATAGTCAAAGCTACCATCGTTAAACAATACATACTGTAAATTATGCATGATAATCTCCTAAATATTCAAATCGTATACATACCCGACTGCATCGAGCATACCTAATGTTATCAGACCCTGATCCAACAGGTCAACCGCATCGTCATATGATGTAACTTCTTCAAGCATGTCGATTATCTCATCTGAAACCATCTGCCCAAACATCAAGTAATATGCGCTCTTAAACTCTTCTACGTTCATCTTAATATACCTCCAATACTTTGCCATGTCTCAAAACTGTGTTGAAATGTCTCTTAAGTTCAGGTATCCATGCCGTAGTGGTCATGTTTGCCTGATAGCCCTTGGTTGTTGCCTTGCCAATACCTGACCTGTCTCCCTCGTATACCGTGAAGTATAGCTTACATGAAGCTTTTGTCAAATGTCTGAGTGTACTTTTAATCTTGTCAGGTGTGATGACATTCAGGACATTACTGCACAATACCGCATCGACTTGATTTTCATCGAATGCCACTAATGCCCTATGATTCTCATCTGCACTTACATTGTAAGGATCATACCTGTAGACCTTGATACCATGTGACTCCAGATAGTTCTTACCTGTGTCAAACATCCCCGCACCATAGTCCAGTACGGCCTCCTTTCGTGTAAGCTTACAGGAATTGACAAACCATTTGTGCAGGTGCGGTATGAAGTTACCACTTGTTTTCTCACTTGTTACATTATCCATGTCAGAATCTCCACATAATTACTAGCATAGTCACTACCAATAAGATTAAGCTTCCAAGATCACTCATACCATTCCCCTGTCACATCATCCCATTTCAACCATATGAGCTGTTCCTTCAACTCGTCACACAAGTCATAGTAGTCGCCGCTGTCAAATTCAATGTACTCATCTGTCTCTGGACTGTACAGCAATTGGTAGTCTGGTTGTTTCATTTTAATTCCCCTTAAAAGCAGAGTGAAGCAGAGCTGAACGCTCTTAGCTTTGCTCTTTTCTGTATTCTAAAATGTCAAGCCCGTATGTATCGAACACTTCCTCAAGTTCGTCATCTTCTACACCACTATAATAGTATGTCATATCAGTATATACACACTGAATAAGGTCGTCTAAATCCATACCTTCAATGATGCGTTTAACAATTGCTTCAATCGCCTTATCGGTATACTTGCTCATGCGAATTCCCTCCAGTAAGAATTGCGATCCATTGCTTCGATGATGTACTCATTAAGCGCATCATCTTCTGTCTCACCATAACCTACGATTGGATCGGCATCCGGTGCGCCATCATAGTTATCATCGTATGCCATCCAACCTTTGCTATCTATTTTATCTGTATATATCATGATTGCACCCCATTAAGTTTATTGATTACTTCCCATATCGCTTCCTGACTGTCATTCTCAAGTGTATGGACAGCGACATTCTCGAATTGTTCAGAGCATAGCATCTCCCAAGATTCTCCAATTGCTACATCAATATCATAGTCACCGAATTCGATTGACCATTGTCCATCTGTATATCCTAAAACTATAAAGTATTTCATGTTGTTCCCCTTAATGTTGAATGAAGTACAGACCATTCTGTTCAAGCTTGACCTTGTTGTTACGATCATAGCACATATTACATCCCTTACGACAGCCGATCTTATTCTCTCCCATTGATGGGCATAGCTCCATGCTATCGGCTTTACGTTCAAGCTTTCCGTAGTTCAGTCTGCCATTGTCGTGCAGTGAATTGATTAGTATCACGTTATCTAATGACCTTAACTTGCTGAAATCGAAGTCACCGAATCGCTTGCTATAGGCCACGAATGTCACATCGGGTAGTGATTTAGCGATCCTGTACCACCTGTCAACGTATACCTGAGAATAGAATTCTCCTGACTCATGAACCCTGACATATTCAAGCCTAAGCGATACAATGCTGTCACGGATCTTTGTTTCAAAATCCAGTTGCTTGCTGAATTCAAGCTTTCTGTAACGTGACGGCAATACAGACTTATACTGTATCTGACTGTTGATGGCATAACAGCCTTTACATATCCTTCCGCATACTTCCTCAACAGCAGGCAGGTTAAATATGCCAATAGATTTATCCAGTTTAGTGTTGCCTTCGGTTAAATAGACTCTTGCTTCTTTCTTTAACATTGTCATTCTCCAATTTGTTTCCTGTAAGCTTACAGGAGTTGTTTAATTAGTTACCACTACACAGCCCACAGTATAGACTATGGGCTACATGCTGTCAACTAATACTCTACATCACCGCCGATGAAGTCAGATGACCTAGGGTAATTCGGTTTGCGGTGTAAATCAACCAGATCATCCCAATCGAATGAATACTGACCATATGGACTGCAATAGGTTATGATCTCCTGTTTAAGGATATTATCT
>Ga0208019_1000312_pt1 | contig 27034 bp, 29 predicted proteins | sample CB_VirMetaG_5_FD_184540 | JGI IMG/M metagenome (GOLD analysis project Ga0208019, IMG submission 184540) | Freshwater to marine saline gradient viral communities from Chesapeake Bay - CB_1508_1D Viral MetaG (SPAdes) (version 4) | ecosystem: Environmental > Aquatic > Marine > Coastal | place: USA... | reverse complement strand
TGCCGCCGACTCGGGCGCCGCTACATCGGCGCGGAGATCGACCCCGACCGGCACGCCAGGGCGCTGCGGAGGCTCAACGGCGAGTCGGCCAAGCAGGCGACGATGGTGGGACAGGAGACGTTGTTCGGCTAGAATCAGCAGACGCCCTCCGGGGCACCACAACCGCGGCCGGGAGCCGCAAGGGAGAGACACATGGCAGACGTGATTATCCAGACCCTCCGCGTGCAGGACGACGCCGAGATCCGAGACGTGGCGGGTAAGCAGGTCGCGCGGGTCCGAGCGAGCAAGAGCCAGGGCAAGGACAAGAGCGGCGAGTGGAAGCCGTCGATCTGGTTCGACGTCGAGGCGTGGAGTTCGAACAAGTGGGCCTATGGCGATCTCGCCGGGCTGAAGAAGGGGCAGTACATCGTCGCGTGCGGCCGGCTCTCGATGCGCGAGTACGACGGCAAGGAGGGCAAGGTCCAGGCGTACACCATCGACGCCGACCGGATCGACGTGCTGGCCGACCGACAGCCCCAGCCCTCCGGCCGGTCCTACTCCAGCGACGGCGGCGCGAACCGCGCTCGAGGCGGGTACGGGCACACCGGCAACACGTCGGCGGTGCAGTACGCGGACCGGGGCGGCGAAGACGACTCCTCGATCCCCTTCTAGCCGACCTCGACAACCCCCCAAACGACAACGCCCGGAGCACAATCGCCCCGGGCGTTGTCCGTTCTGGCGCTGTCAGTCGAGCAGCAAGCCGCAGTCGTCGCAGGCGTTCAGCAGCCACCGAACCCGGGCAGAGTGACCGACCGCGGGAACCCGCTCGAGCTGCTCGAGGTCCTCGGGCCGGAGGTACAACTCCAGCCGCTTGCCCTTGCCGAGCGGGGAGATCGGTAGCGATCCCTTCCCCCGCCCCATCGCGCGCTTGCGCCGGTCGTCGTCGTCGTCGTCACTCACGCGGACCTCGCAATCTCGTCGTCCAGCCAGGACAGCTCGAACCGTTCGGCGTGCAGGTAGCCGTCAAGCCAGGCCTCGCGGTCCGGGCCGGGCGGGAACGGGCAGTCGCTGATCGGGACACCGGCGTCAAAGGCGTTCGCCCCGTCGTCGTTGCGCCGGAACTCGTGCAGGCACCGCACACAGGCCGAGAGCCGGCCGTCGTAGCCGTTGCAGGGCTCCAGTCGGCCCGAGTCGCCGCAGAAGGCACAGGTGCCGTGGGCGCTCACGACTCGCCGCCGATCTCGTCGTGCGCGTCGAACATGGCATCCGGCCCGGGGTCGGTGCCGCTCGCGGCCGAGCCGACCGGCCAGTCCCGATCAACCTGAACCGGATGGGACGGGATCCAGGTGCCACGGCCGTTGACGCGCTGGCAGGCGCGATTGAGCGCGATCTGCGCCTTGATCGCGTTGGCGAGGGTTCGGTGCCTGCTTTCGACGTGACCGCCGAGCATCCCGCCGCCGATGGCGCGCGGGTTCCGCAAGAGGATGAAGGGGTATCGGGGCATGTTCTCTCCCTGCCGCTCCCGCGGCGTTGAAGGCCGACCATCCGGCCCCCGCAGCCACCGAAGGGCGACCCCCCGGTGGCTGCAAGGGATGATGATCAGGACTCGCCGCCGCTGACGAACACGACGAAGCGGTGGAGGCCCCCCCCCTTGTCGGCGTTCTCGGCGCATCCGTCGCAGCCGCTCCACGAGAAGCTTTGGTAGCCGTCGTGGTCGCAGTCCTCGCGCTCGCACTCGTCGCCGTGGCACGCCGGGCAGTCATCGATGACCAGGCCTCCACAGGCCCCATCGGGCAGGACGAACGCATCGAGTGGTTCGCCGTCGTGGCACTCGCAAGGGTCGCCGTTGACGGCCATGACAGTGCAGCAGTCGCAAAGCCAATAGGTGTAGAAGTCGCGCATTTTCTCTCCCGTCGCCGCTCCCGCGGCCGTTGTGTGGTGGACCCTGCGGCCCCCGAACCGCCCGAAGCGCGAGCCCCGGACGGTTCAAGGGATCAGGATCCGCTACTCGTCATCCAAGCTGCGCCCGGTGTCCTCGTTGTAGTGGCGCCCGAAGTAGTCGCGCACGTCGGCCTCGAAGGCGCACGCCGCGCAGATCGACACGATCTCACCCCAGCTCTTGCCCTCGAAGGTGAAGCCGTACTCCTCGAAGGCGTCCGCGTTGTCCGTGAAGGTCATCGTCTGGCTGGCGCGGAAGGTGTAGATCACCCACGCCGAACCGTCCGCGGCCTCGTTGATCGCCTCGCTCGCGTCCTGACCGTGGTCGCGGACGTTCTCGGCGGCGTCATCGGCCGCGCTCGCCACATCGCGCCAGTAAGCCTGCTCGGTCCAGTCGTCGTTGCTCATCGTCTCTCCCTTGCCCTTCCCAGGGCCGTTATGGGCCGAAGTGACCCCCGATGCCCTCGAGCGCGAACCCGAGGGCATCAAGGGCGCTTCAGTCCTAGTCGCAGTACATCGATCGCCACTCCTCGATCGCTTCGGCCTCGCTGTCGAATGGGCCGCAGGGATCGCCGTCGGGCAGGCAACCGGGGAAACAGGCGTAGGCGTACCAGCCTGCCGGCGAAGGCTCGTCGTCGTCGTCGCCCAGGCCGAAGCACTCGTCCAGGTCGCCCGCATCGGCGTAAAAGACCTCGGCATCGGGGAGCGCGTGAGGGTCGCTTTCGCGGCTGGGGTCGGAGTAGAAGTAGGACATATGATTCTCCCGATGTGCCCTTCCCAGGGCTGTTGTTGTGGGCCGATCCGGCCCCCGATGACCTCGAGCGAACCCGAGGACATCAAGGGATGATCAGCGGGCGAAGATGACCTCGCCGGAGTCGTCGGAGTCGTACCAGCCGCCCGCGTCTTCGACCTTGCTCGGTCGCTCGTATGCCTCACAGTCGCCGTCGGGCGACCACAGCCCAGCCCCCTCGAAGGACAGCGCCGAGCTGGCCATTTCCCGGTGCGCATCGCGCGAGTCGATCGCCTTGCTCCAGCCGCGCGCCAGGCGCATGCAGTCCACGCGAGCAACGCAGCAGGGCTCCCCGGCGATGTAGATCCGCGCGCTGAAGGTGTCATCGGCGTTGAACCGGGTGCGGACCACGAGGTTGCCAGTGCGGAAGGTAGCAGTTTCCATGTTCGTATCTCCCGTTGTGCCCTTCCCAGGGCGTTTGTGCTCTGTCTCATCAGCGCCGGGCGAGCAATCCCGACGGACCGCCGAAGCGGTTTCGACTGGTCAGGTTCGGTTGAGGTCCGCGATCTGCTGCGCTTCCTCGGCGGTCGCCCCACGATCCATCGCGTCCTCGAGGATGACGTCGAGGTGGATTCTTCGGGTGTAAGAAACCTCGGCGTTATGCGCGGCCTCGCTGTGGTCGATGCCGAGAAAGCAGAGCGAACAGAGACGCGGCGAGTATCGGGGGTCGGCGGGGGTGGCTGCGCTGGCGCGGATCATGGTGTCTGTCTCCCCAGCCCGTCCCATCGGGCTGATAAGAGAAGCATGCCCTAGACTCCCCGGGCTGTCTACAGGGAAGTTCAAGAATCTTCGCGCAACGGCGACGTCTAGCGGTTCTTGTGGGTGGAGCGGGGGAGGAAGGCGCTCGAGGGGTAGGGGAGGAAGGAGGGGGAGGGAGTACGCCACCCATCCAGCCGCCTCCACAAGCCGCGCTCGCATGCGCCACCGTCCTAGTGTCAGCGCCGGTGTCAGTGCCAGCCCGGTCAGCAGGTGGCGCGCGAGAGGCCGTCCCCAGCCCGCGCGCAGTCGCTTGCACGGTTGAAGCACCGGCGACAGCAGCTCGAGCGCGCGCAGGCTCAGCACCGGCGAGAGTCCAGCCCAGCCGAAGCAGAGACACGGAGCGCGAGCGAAGCGAGCGCGGGGAGCGGGGGCAGGGGCCGGCGCGGGACGGGCTGCGGATGCCGAGACATGGGCCGACGTGGGTGTGTGTGGCAGGACGGGCTGGCGTGGCTGGTACGGCCTCAGGTGGGCTGGCAGGCGCTGGCCAGGAGACAGACCGACGTGGACGGCGGCGGCGACACCCCCCGGGGTAGGGGTACCTCCGGGGAAGAAGGGACTCCTGCGCACTAGCTACAATCACCCCTCCCCCCGCCCCCAAAATTCCACAGCACCGTGACGGTTATCCGCGTACACTTTTCCGCAGCAGTTACGGCTAGTTAGGTGCTGTCAGGGCTGTTTCCGCTGTAATAGAACCGTCGGTAGACGCGCGAGACGGTTATTGGTTGACAGCGGTAATGGTGGGTGTAGCCTCTCCGCATGGTCACTCGGGTCAGCGTTCGCGGTCGTCTCGGTCGCCTTGTTCGCGCACGTCGGCAGTCGCTGGGGCTGACGATGGCTGAGCTGGGGGAGCGGTTGTCGTGCAGCCGCCAGTACGTCTCGGACGTGGAGCGTGGTCGGTGCGAGCCGTCTGTTTCGACGCTGGTGGAGTTCGCTCGGGCTCTTGGGGTTCTGCCGTCCGTGCTGCTGTCGGAGGCTCTCCAGGAGGAATGGTCGGGGTGGTGGGGTCCGGTTCTGGACGAGCTGGAGGACGTGACTCCTGCTTCGGAGCCGTTGTCGGACTACGACCTGGGTGTGGCGGCTGGGTACTCGGATGCGCTGCTGGATGCGTCTGAGGCTCTGGACCGTCATGTACTTGCCTGGCGCAAGGACGTGTGGACGGGCGATTGCCTGCCGTCGTCGTGATGCGCTGTCCCCGCTGCTGTCGCTCGTACCGGAACAGGGTCTGGTGTCCTGCTGACGGCGTGCGGTTGGTGGTGGCTGGGTGGGCTCGATGACGCTCCCTGAGTCGCTTCGGGACTGGCCGGAGGACGCCGTTGAGGCGTACCGTGAGCGTGTTGCGATCATGGTGGTTGACGGCGAGATGCCGGAGAAGGAGGCTCGCGTGCTGGCCCAGGTTCGTGTTCGGATGGAGTGGTCGGGGCGGAAGGAGCAGCGTCGTGGCTGATGATCTGCCGAAGGACGCGCGCCGTGGGCGCGACGGGAAGAATCCGAACTCGGTGCTGAAGCGTCTTGTGGGCGCTGCGGTGGCTGAGAAGAAGGAGGGGTTCGGGCTGGAGCCGAAGCTGGCTCGGCGTCTGGACAAGCAGTTCGGGCTGGCGTCGGGTGTGACGCAGAAGCTCTACGACCGTGGCGACCCGGACTTCTGGACCTCGCTGGAGACGACGCAGAAGGCTCTGGCGGCGGGATTCGCCCAGGTGTCCGCGAAGGCGCTGGGGGAGCTGGACAGCCGGCTGAACGACCCTGAGATCCGCGCCGCGATGAAGGACGAGACGCTGCTGAAGGTGGCGTCGGCTGGTCTGGACCGCGTGCTGGCGGTGGACGGGCAGTTGCGGCTGAAGGACTCGGCGGGCAAGGAGATCATCGTCGTGCAGCCCGAGAACTGCTGATGGCTGGGCGTCCAAAGAGCCGCGGGGACGACGCCCGCCCCGGTGGCCTGGACATCCAGGGTCCGCTGCTGCGGAACCTCAAGGAGCGCCCGTTCCCGCCGTCAGAGGCGTTCTACCGCGACCCGTCCCGGGACACGTTCGCGTTCTGCGGCGTCCGTGCCGGCAAGTCGTACATGGGGGCTGAGAAGGCGGCGGCGCGGATCGTGATGGAGACCGTCAAGGCGTTGACGGCGGGGTGCGACTGGAAGCCGATCGGCAAGGAGCCGAAGGCGAGCAAGGACAAGCCCCGGGTGACGTTCTGGGTCGTGGCTCCGACGATGAGCCTGACCACGCTGTCCTGGGCGATGTTCCGGTCGGTGTTGCAGCGTGTGGCCCCGCTGATCATCTCCGAGGTGGACGGTGAGATCTGGCTCGAGGGCGGTTGTCTGATCCAGCGCAAGACCGGCTTCGACGAGACGCAGCTTCAGGGCGCTGCGGTCAGCGGCGTGTGGGCCGACGAGATCGCGACGCTGCCCTACGCCTCGTACTTGCAGATTCGGAACCGTCTGTCGGACAAGGAGGGGTGGCTGATCGGCACCGGCTCCCCGCGTCCCGATTCCTGGGCGAAGCCGACGCTGTGGGACGCCAGGGACTTCCTCGAGGACACCGGAATCCACCATTGGACCACGGAGCAGAATCCCTGGTATCCGCGGAAGGAGCTGGAGCGCATGCGCGCGATGCTCCCCGAGCGGTGGTTCAAGCGCGACTTCATGGCGTCCTGGGACACGTTCGAGGGGCTGGTCTACCAGTCGTTCGATCCGCTGATCCACATCATCGAGCCCGACCTGATCCCCGACGAGGACATGCGGTGGTGGGGCGGCCAGGACTGGGGCTGGGCGTCGCCTGGCTGCTTCCTGCTGATCGGCCAGCACGTCCCAACCGGGGCGATCTACGTCGTGGACGAGATCTACGCCGACCGCCTGCCGACGCACGTCGAGGGGCCTGGGGAGTCGTGGGTGCGGCGTGTCGGTCCGATCCACGAACACCGCGGGCTCGTGACGGTGTACTGCGACGTCAGCAAGGGCACGCAGGACGTGTTCCACTACCGGAAGGCCGGCATCCCGGCCCGGGTGACGAAGAAGGGCAGCGGCAGCGTCATCGACGGCATCAAGACCGTGGAGCGGCTGCTGATCCCGCACCCCGAGACGGGGGTGCCGCAGCTTCGGATCTCGTCGGCGTGTCGGAACCTGATCCGCGAGGTCCGCTCCTACGTCTACGTCTGCGACGACGAGGGCAACGTGCGGGACCGGATCGACGCTTCCTGTGCAGATCACGCCCTTGATGCGCTCCGATACGGCATCATCGGAGAGTTCGAACGCTCGGAGGCCGGGTTTGGGGCCGAGGAGTCGAAGCGTGGGATCAAGCCTCTTGGCGAGTGGACGATCCACGACTTCAAGGCGCACCAGCGGCGGCAGGACCGTCTGACGAAGAAGCTCAAGCGAAACAGGTTCTGAGATGGCGATTCGACACAGGCAGGTTCGCGACGACGAGATCGAGGGCTGGAAGAAGGCGTTTCGCGCGTCGATCGCGGAGATGGCCCCGCACGAGCGGTTCTGGTCGGGGATCTTGCGCGAGTACCAGGGCAAGCCGGGGTGGATGGACCAGACGGAGCAGTTCAGCCCGGACCAGACGGTCCCAACCGACCGGCCCTGGATCAACTACCTGCTGTCGCAGTCGCAGACGATCATCGCGTCGATGATGCCCCGGTCCCCGATGTTCTCGTTCGCCCCGACGCAGCGCGAGCAGCTCGGCCAGCAGCGGGTGATGGGCGCTGCCGGTAACTACTTCTGGCGGCGGAACGGCTCGACCCGCGTGGCCCGCGAGTGTCTGCTGGACGCCCTTCTGTGCGGTCACGGCATCGCGAAGGTGGGCTGGGACAGCAAGGACTCGGTGGCGGCGTTCAAGAGCCCGGACTACGAGACGGGGCAGGACGGCGACCCGGGCGAGCTGGCGACCCTGCCCTCGCCGGTCCGCGTGCAGATCGAACGTGCGCTCCGCGAGGAGGACGTCGGCTTCACGTCGGACAACGCGCTTCCGTACCTGCGGCGCGTCCCGCCGTGGGACCTGCTTCGGCCTGCCGGGTTCGCGAACCTCCGCGATTGCCCCTGGGTCATGGAGCGGTACACGGTGCTGCTCGAGGACGTGCGGCGTTCACCCCTGTTTCGGCTTCCGCCTGGGATCGAGGCCGACGCTCACATCCAGTCGATGCCGATGGCGCAGGAGCAGGCGACGGACTCGATTCGGCAGCATCTGAGCGAGCCCGACGCGGTGACGATCTACGAGCTGCACCACTGGGTCGATCGCAGCGGCACCCGGTCCAGGTACACGACCTACTTCTGGGCTCCGAACTCGGCCCCTGACGGCATGGTGATGATCGGCTCGGTGGAGGACGGGCTGACGATGCCGGGCTGGTCCTACGACGTCCTGCGGTTCGTGGACGTGCCCGGCGACTTCTTCAGCACCAGCGTCTCGGACCTGGCGTCGATCCGCGAGATCGGCACTCGGCTGAACGACGAGATCGCGTACATCTTGCGCCAGCACCGGACGAACAGCCGCCGCAAGGGGCTGATGGCGGCTGGGCTGGCCGACGAGGAGAAGCTCCGCGACTTCATGGAGTCGGACGAGGAGTCGGCGGTCCTGCCGGTCAACGCGGACAACGTGCGCGACGCCTTCTTCGTGCTTCCGGAGATGAAGCCTCCCGGCGACACGGACCTGGTGCTGACGGTGCTGCGGCAGGCGATGATGGAGATCGGCTCCATCGACGGCGCGCAGCGCGGCGCGGTCAACGCCTCCACGACGGCGACGGCTGCTCGGATCGCGGACAGCGGCACGAAGGCCCGGATGAGCGTCCGTCAGGAGACGTTCGCGGAGTGGCTCCAGAGCGTCATGGACAAGCAGATGGCGATCTTCCGCCAGATGAGCACGTCCGTTCAGCAGGTCCGCATCGCTGGTCCGCAGGGGCCGGAGTTCCTCGACTTCAACCCGCAGGAGATCAGCGGTCGCTTCGACGTCGAGGTCGTCGTGTCCTCGATGATCCCCCGCGACCCGGCAGGGCAGCAGGAGCAGTTGATCTCGCTGGTGGCGGCGATCAACCTCGTGGTGCAGAACTTCGTCCCCGCCGTCCAGGTCGGGATCTTGCCGCCCGAGATGATCAAGAACACGATCGAGCGGATCTTCGACATCTACGGCGAGAACCCCGAGGCGTTCATGGGGCCGATCGGAGACGTCGCCGGTCAGTTGATGGACGGCGTGCGTCGCCCGTCGCCGGTCAGCGCGAGCGGCGGGCAGGCCGGTCCTGACACCCCGCAGCCGCAGCCCGGCCCGCCTGGGGTTGGAGGTATCTGATGGCCCTGTACGACTTCCGATGCGCCGAGGAGACGCGGTGCAGCCACCGCTGGACGGTTCGGATGAACATGCGGGAGAACTTGAACCAGGCGAGGCTCGGCTTCCCTGGCGTCGAGTGCCCGATGTGCGGACGGAACCAGCCGATCCGCGTGATCAAGCCCGAGACGCTGCTGGTGGACTGCTTCAGCGTCGTCAACGGGACGTTCGACTCCAGCGACAAGCGGCACCCCCCTGAGATGGACGGGCTCCAGTACGGGAACCGTCGCGAGTGGGACAAGACCCGCGAGGCGTGGGGGATCGCGAGCAAGGGCGAGATCGACCCGATTGAGAGGCGGTCCGATACGCTGGGCGGGGCGAAGAAGAAGTCGGTCGCGAAGGTCACGCGGCAGGTGATCGGCGTGCTCAAGACGGCGAACACGCCTCTGGACTGGATCACGATCGCGGACTCCTGCGACGCCGCCAGCCGCGGCGACGTGAAGAACGCGCTGATGGCCGCGGCGAAGAAGGGGTTGCTGACCAGGACGAAGCCCGGCGTCTACGCATTGCCCTCTGTCGCTGCACGATCGGCGGCGAAATGAAAACGAACGCTTTTCAACCGCCGCTGTGCGCGTGTAGGGTTTCAGCATGAAATCCGAAGCCGACGCCGGCTCTGCTGAACTGGACTCCACGGCCGACGACTCGTCGGAGCAGGAGGTCATGGACCTGTACGGGTCCGTTGACCAGATGCTCTCCGAGATCGAGGACGAGGACGAGGGCGACGCGGACCCGGAAGCCGAGGGGACGGAGGACGGCGATGAGCCGTCCGACGAGGACGAAGGCGACGAGCCCGAGTCCGTCCAGCCAGCCGCGACCACGGCCGCTGACGCGAAGATCGAACGCCTGGAGGCGCAGATCGGGTCGTTGACCGCCGCGATCGAGGGGCTGTTGAAGGCGCAGGCCGAGAAGCCTGCTCCGAAGCCGGTTCCTGTCGAGGACACCGAGGAGCCCCCCGAGGGCGCCACGGCTCGCGAGCTGGTCAGCTTCTACGCGAAGCAGGCGGCGCGCGAGGAGGCTCGCAAGACGGTCGATGAGGGCATGGCCCCTCTGAGGCCGGCCCTGGAGCAGCGGAAGTTCCTCGACACGATGGCGAGTTCCTACGAGGCCCTGCTGACGGCGGGTGAACTCGGCCAGGAGTTCGGCAACAAGGAGGCGGCGTCTCTGCTGGGCGTGATCATCGAGAACGACGCGGACCTCCTCGACATCGCCCGCCAGAATCCGAAGCAGGCTCTGAGGCTCGCCTCTCGCTCTGCGCTGGATCAACTGGCGAAGGCTCGCGAACAGAAGCGAGCCGCCGCAACCGCAACCTCGGCCCCTCGCTCTCGCGCGAATGGGTCATCTCCCGGCAGTCGCCGGGCTCTCTCCGCGCTGGACATCGCGAACGCCGCCCTGGCCGAAGCGAAGCGCGGAGCGTGAAGGAGTAGACGATGCCCGCGAACACGATTTCGAGCCTCCCGCTGACCCGGGTGTTCTCGACCACGGCCCCGAAGATCCTCCCCGAAGTCAGCTTCGAGCTGTCGCAGTCGAACCCGCTCCTGGCCTGGATGTACCAGCAGGGCGCGGTCAAGTACGGCGGCACCGGCGCCGACTACCGCATCCCGGTCGCCATCACGGACAGCGCGAACGTCGGCTCGCACGGCGAGTTCGGCACGTTCAGCGTGACCCCCGAGGACGGCCCGGACACGGCCCGCTGGGACTACGCGACCCACCAGGGCCGCACCCGGGCGCACTTCCTGCTCTCCAAGGACGAGATGGCGAAGAACGCCAAGACCGGCGCGCAGGTCGTCTCGCTCCTGAACAGCAAGATGGCGATCATGAAGGAGGCGCTCGGCAACGACATCGCGCGCCAGATGTACGCCGCCTCGCAGGCGTCGAACGAGATGCTGCCGCTCGGGCTCATCGTCCCGAACACCGCGGAGGCGTCGCAGACGACCACCACGGCCGGCATCAGCCGCTCGACCTACTCCAAGTGGCGCTCGCGCCAGGCGACGATCTCGACGTTCAACACGGACGGCGAGGAGAAGTGGTCGGAGGTCGTGCTCCAGTGCTCGCTGCGCGGGCGCTCCCGCCCCGACATCATGACGACCGACCAGGACGTCTACCTGCTGTACGACAAGTACGTCGCGCCGTCGCAGAAGGACCAGGACCTGACCCTCGGCAACCTGGGCTTCGAGAACCTGCTGTTCCGCGGCATCCCGGTCTGCTTCGAGGCCGAACTCGAGGGCTCGGGCCTCACCTACGTCCTGACCACGACCGGCAAGCGCCGGCCGACCAACGGCCAGTTCAGCATGAAGAAGGAGCACTTCGAGGTCCCGGGCAAGAACCCGATGATCGCGGGGAACCTCAAGTCGGCGGTGGGCCTGCACCTGTGCGTGCTCCCCGACCACGACTTCGTGCTGGAGGGGCCGTACGACCTCGGCCACCAGATGGCCGCGATGCAGTGGAACTACGCCTTCAGCGGCTTCCTCGCCACCGGGTCGCTCTCGCGCCTCGGCGTCGTCGGCTTCTCGGGCACCGTCGAGTAACTCGGAACAGGACTAGGAGCACATCATGGCTTTCAACTTCGCTGGCGGTTCCGCCGCCACCCTCAAGATCCCCGCCAAGCTCGTCGCCGCAGGCAACGTTGGCGACGTGGTGATGATCGACCTCACGAACGCCGCCGCCCGCGACGGCTACTTCGCTATCCAGCCGCAGACGGATCTGCCCGAGGAGTCCTTCACCGTGAAGGGCGTCATCCTCGGGCCGGCCGGCCACTCGTTCCTCGCGAACGCCGAGGTCCTGATCGGGGTCTTCGGCTACTTCCCGACCGTCGCGGTCGAGTCGACGCAGGACATCGCCATCGGGGACCTCCTGTACCCGGTGGACGCGAAGGACTACCTGGTCACGGCGTCGGCGCAGCCCTCGCTCTCCGCGCTCACCGACTCGTCGGGCGGTACGGCGGGCACGACCATCGCGGCGATCGGCGGGACCTACGACCAGGACGAGGTCCGCAACGCCGTGGCGACGCTCGCCAAGGCGGTCAACGGCATCCTCGTCCACATGAAGTCGGTCGGCGTCGCTCTCGAGGCCCGCGACACCAACGACGAGGGCACGATCGCCGCCTTCATCAAGAGCCTGTAGGAGTACACGATGGCGTCCAAGCCGAGCATCACCCGCTACGACCTGAAGGCGGCTCGGAGCACGCTTCTGAAGCGGGCCGAGGCGCACATCGGGGCAGTCAGCGCCAGCGACGACGTGCTGTTCGCGTTCCCGCACTCCAACGTCCGCATTGTCAACGCGGGGCTCGTCAGTTCCACGTCGGACGCGGTGGACGCCTCGGACTACTGGAGCGTGCAGCTCGTGGACAAGGGCACGGACGGCTCGGAGACGGTCAACCTCCTGTCGTCCGCGTTCAGCAACGCGACGGGCGGCACGGCCATCACGGGGTACGTCCCCTGGGAGGCCGTGCCCGACCAGAACCGGGAACTGGAGAAGGGGTCCGTCCTGATCTTTCAGATCACGAAGGCCGCTTCCGCGACCGCCCTGGCCGACGTGTCCGTGTTCGTGGAGTACCAGGAGGACTTCTAGCCTTCTGAGGGAGCCGCATGGAACTTGCAGACGCGAGGCAGCGGCTTCGTGACCGGCTCGAGGACGAGTCCGTCACCGACGCGAAGCTGGACGTGTACCTGAACGACGCCGCGCAGGAGCTGGGGCAGGCCTTCGATTGGCCCTGGCTCCTGCGCGAGTTCAGCCTCTCCACGCGAGGGGTCTACACGTCCGCTGACGCCACCTTCACCAAGGGCAGCCGGGTCGTCTCGCTCGGCGGCGCTCTGTCGTCCACCCCGTTCGGCCACACGATGATCGCCAACAACCGCGTGATGCGGGTGGCGAACGTGGAGTCGTCCGCGACGAAGATCCACCTTGAATCGACGTGGCCCGACCCGGACGGGACCTACGACGTGACGTTCCTGAACGACGAGATCGCCCTCCCCCGGGGGGTCAAGTCGGTGCAGATGCTGGTCATGCACGACGCATCGACGGTGCCGCAGGACCTGACGTCGCTCACGGCCCAGGAAATGCGCTGGCTTCAGCAGGACACGACCGGCACCCCGGCGCAGTTCTCGACCTACCGGCGCGCGACGCTCCCCGCCCCGCAGGAGGCCCCGACGTATGCGACGGGCGGCACCGGGCTCACCGGGGTCTACAAGTACTGGCAGACGTACTGGGACCCGGCGACGGGCGGCGAATCGCGGCTGTCCCCCGCGCTGACGACGACCTCCCTGTCGAACGTGACGGTGACGCTGACCCCTGACACGCGCCAGGACTTCGGCGTGCGCTTCTACCGCTCCCGGGCGGGCGGCAGCACGCCGTACTTCCTCTCGGAGCAGACGAGCCCGACCGCGACCTACCAGGACAATCGCGGCGACGACTACCTGGGCGACCGCGTGACGGACGAGCCGCAGCAGCTCTACGTTCGGCTTCACCCCGTCCCCGATGCCGTCTACCAGATCACGGCTCACGCGATCATCCTGCCGCCCGCCATGAAGGCCGACACCGACACCCAGCCGTTCCCCGAGGAGGACGTCCCGACGTGGCTCCGCGGGGCTGAAGCGGTCGCGCTGCGTGCGACGAAGGAGTGGCAGGCGGCAGCGCTGGCGAAGCAGGATTTCATGGCTGGCATCGCGTCGATGAAGCAGCGCCACGTCCAGAACAGGGTGCGGCCCTGGATCATGGGCGGGAGTTCCCGGCGCCCCCGGCGCATGGTCATCGACGTGACGACGAGTTGAACATGGCCGGAAGCGCGGGGCACCAGCGGCAGTTCTTCCCGGCGCACACCGCTGGCCTGGACACCCGCGTCTGGCAGCGGGATGGGTCGAGCACTCGGATCTCGGGCGCCGTGTTCACGAACCGCGGCGAAGTCGCCCGGACGCCCGGCATCGTCCCGCTGACGGACTGGGGTGACGCTGGGATTCCGTTCACGACCGCGATCGACTCGATGGCAGTGTTCCACCGGAACGGCGCCCTCGAGCTCGTCATCGCGTACGCGGACAAGATCGCCGTGCTCCAGGGCGAGTCCCTCGGCGGGATCGCGTCGGGTCGAACGAGGGCGCAGCGCCTCCGCGACGGCACGCGCATGATCCAGGTCGGGGACATCCTGATCATCACCAACGGGCGCGATGCGAACATGAAGTGGGACGGCCGGGTGCTGTCGCCGCTTGGGATCTCGTCGCCGCCTTCGGCCCCCGTCGTGTACCTCGGAGAGACGGCAGCGGGCGGGCTCTACACGAACCTGTCGTGGTTGCAGTCGGCCGACGACCACAAGGTCCGCTACTGCCGCACCTGGGTCAACGACCACGGCCAGGAGTCGGAGCCGTCGCCGCCCTCGTCCGAACTGGACACGTCAGAAGCGACCGCGAACTACCGCTATACGATGCTGGTGGTCGGGGATTCGGACACGCCGTCCGACGACGTGATCGAGTCGAACTACTACCGATCGATCGACGGCGGCGCGTGGTACTCCATCCAGAAGATGAAGGGCATCCGTTCGCGGACCTTCTTCGACCACACGGACCCGGATCTGTCCTCGACGGACGTGCTCGCGCCTGTCGGCAGCAACCTGGCCCCGCCGCTGTCCCTGTTCGCGTTCCCGTTCCGTGGTCGCGTGTACTACCGCTCGGTGGCGCACCCCTCGCTGCTGCACTACTCGCGGCTGATCAGCGGCACCCCGGCTCCCGAAGCCGTGTCGTCCACGAACCTGCTCGACGTGTCCAGCGGCGACGGCGACGTGGTGACGGCGTGGGCGCACGCGCAGGACTTCGCCGTCGTGTTCAAGCGTCGGTCGATGTTCCAGTTGACACACGACAAGACGGAGACGCCGGTGCTGTCGCCGGTGTTCTCTGGTGTCGGGTGCGTCAGCGACCGCGCCGTGGCGTCCCTGGACGGGCGCGTGTTTTTCCTCGCTGAGTCGGGCGTCTACGCCTTCGACGGCGTGAGCGTGGTTCCGGTGTCGCGCGAGCTGTCGGCGCTGGTCGAGCAGCTTCCGAAGGCGTACCTGGACGACGCCTTCGCGTGGGCGTCGATCGAGGACCGGCGCATCTACTTCTCGGTCGTCAGCAGCGGCTCGTCCAACCGCACGGTGTGGGCGGTCCACGTCGATGCCATCGGCGGCGGTCCCGGGGCGGCGTTCTCGGTGATCGACGATTTCCCGCTGTCCTGCGCGCTCCCGTACAAGCACGAGGTCCTCGTCGGATTCCAGTCCACGGTCGGAGGCACACAGACCTGGGACATCGGCCAATGGGGGAGTAGCGACCAGATCCGCGACGACTCCTTCCAGGGCTCGTTCGACACGAAGTGGATCGACCTCGGCTCCCCAGACCAGGACAAGACGTTCAAGACGTTGGAGATCGTGTACGTCCAGACCGGGAACTACTCGATGACGGTCGAGTGGTTCACCGACTGGGACGACCGCTCCGCAGTCGGCTCGACCACGTTCGCGCTGACGGACCCGGACGCGACGCACTGGGACGACGGGAACTGGGACACTTTCCGGGTGTGGGACGGTGCGCGGACTCGGACGAAGCGCATCCCGATCAGCGACCTCACCGGCAAGTCGGTCCTTTTCCGGCTTTCGACCGCCTCCGGGGCGCTGCCCTGGAAGATCGTCGGTTTCTACCTGGAGTGGGCCGAGCACGGTCGCCGCACCAGGGGGACGGACGCATGAGCGCCCAGCGGCTTCTCCAGCGTGCGCTTCTGGCGGTCGTAGAGGCCGACGTGGGCGTTTCTCTGTTCGCGGCGAAGCGCAGGCCCCTGGAGTCGATCAACAAGGCCCTGCGGAGCGTGGGAGCCCCTCGCGCGCAGGACACGTCGGAGGGTACGCTTCAGCGCGTGGTCCGCGCCTTGGAGAACGCCTGATGCTCTACGCGCCCAGGGCGAAGTTCACGGCCAGCCACGTCGCTGACGCGGACGCGCTGATGCGCGAGTTGAACCGTGCGGAGCGGGCCGTCGCGACGCTGGACCAGAACAACATCGCGTCCTCGCAGGTCCAGCCGTCGATGTCGGTCAAGGCCTCGGCGTCGATGGAGCCGGTGTCGCTGACCCACGACTCGGCGGGCGATCTTCTGCGAACGGCGGTCGCCTCGACGTTCACGCTCCCGACGCCGACCGAGGGCCAGGGCTGGGTCACGGTCGAGGACGGCAGCAGCGCGGCCCTGCTGCTGGAGTTCACGACGCAGGAGACGACGCAGCTCCAGATCATCGGCTCGTTCCAGTTGACCGCCTCGGCTACCGGCACGCCGCACGACTTCCGATGGTCGTCGCGGCTGTCGATCGACGGGGACGACGGGTCCGCTGTGACCACGGTGTCGATGTACGACAGCGGCTCCACGTTCAAGGTCGGCGTGCTCGTTCGGGAGTGGGCCGTCGTCGGCCCTGGCTCGCACCAGATCCGCCTCAAGATCCGCGACTGGCGCGAGAGCGTCGGATCGGCTTCTCCGGTCAGCGTTGCGCTCCAGTGGATCGGCGCGATCGGGTGGACCCGCTGATGGCTGGGCTCACGAACAAGATCTTGCCGGGCGACGCCCTCGACGCGACCGAGGTCCAGGCGAACTTCGATGATCTCGCGTCGATGGCGAACGACGTGCAGGAATGGCAGGTCGAGCGCGGGTCCGTAGACACGCGGCACCTGACCGGGACGTGGCGCGAAGTCGGAGTCGAGACGGACGCCGGGCCGTGGACCGGGCTCTCGGCGTGGACGAAGGTCGTCCCGAGCGGCACGACGAACTGGACCTGCACGAACGGCGAGGCGGTCCTGGCGATCGCGGAGGTCGAGGTTCTCGAGGACGCCAGCGCCAACTGCGACGTGCGGGTCCAGATCTACGTCGGCGGTGCAGGCGTCGCTGAGACGATCCGGCACTTCACGCTTGCCCCCGACGAGCAGCGGGCGATCCAGATCGCCTATCTGTTCGAGGCGTCGGCCTCGACGCACACGATCGAGCTGTACGCGCAGGAGGTCGGCGGCTCTGCCACGTTCAGCGACGCGCAGATCATCGTGACCCGGGTGCATCGATGAGCACGTACACCGCACCGACGATCACCGACGCCTCGCCGCTGTCGGCCTCCGAGATCAACACGGCTCTCGGGCATGGCTCGACCGGGCTGGGCGAGGCGATCAACGGCGCGGTGGACATCAACAACATCTCGTCGGGGAGCATCCTGAAGGCGAAGCACTTCCAGCCCGGGGCCGTGACGCGGGTGTGGGTGGCCGAGTCCTACCCGGGCGACTTCGAGACGCTCTCTCTGGCGCTGTCGGGCGAGCCGTTCGGGGAGAACACGAACGTCTACACGCCGGCCGACACGGCGGTTCGGTTCACGACGCACGCCCAGGCCGACGTGGTGATCTCGGCGTTCATCGACCTGATGAAGTTCAAGCACGAGTGGGGGTCGTCTACGTCGTTCGACGTGTCAGTGACGGCGACGCTCTACATCAACGACACCGGGCTTCGCGGCGTGACGACGACGTGGGGCGTGCTTACGGGCATTGTCCACAGGTCGCTTCCCCTGCGGATCGACGGGTTCTCTGCGTCGGTCCCGGCAGGCACCTACGATGCGTGGCTGCGGCTTGCGTTCACCGTGTCGGGAACGGGCGGCACGCCCCCGGAACTCGTCCAATGCTACTCACTCGGCCGTGGTATTCGTGTTGAGGCGTTCTACAAGTAGGATGGACTGACGATGCCCCTCGACTTCACCACCATCTCCGACCCGCGGCTGGACAGCCGGTTCCGAAGGGAGCTCGGCGCTGAGCTGGCGCAACGCGCGCAGCATCGGATGGCGGTCGCTCGGCAGGCCGTCGCGGAGCAGGAGGGTGGGGCGAACGTCGGGCTGATGGGCGGTCCGGTCCAGCGCGGCGGGATGCTGGGCGACCGGGCACAGGCACAGGCGGGCCAGCAGTCCGCGCTCGGCCAGGCGCTCGGAGGCGTGCAGTCGATCACGGCGCGGGACGAGGCCGACGCGCGTGCCGCCTTCGACCAGGCGCGGCTTCAGGAGCTGCTGCTGGAGAACCAGCGCATCGCGGACACCTTCGCCAACGTCGGCAGCGTCGTCCAGAGCGGTGCGACGCTCGGGATGCAGGCGGGGCAGGCGATCCACGGCGAACAGCAGCGGAAGAAGAAGGAGGCCGACCGTGGCTGAACCGTACAAGAACGTCTCCGCTGAGACGGGGTTCGGGCTCCCGCACGCCGGCAGCGAGCCGGGGGAGGGGTTCACTGCCGACGCCGGCTTCGGGGTGCAGCAGGTCGGCGGGCGCCCGCTGACGATGCAGGAGAAGTACGAGCGATTCGTGCTTCCGCAGGAGCAGTCGCGGCTGTCGTCGTTCCTCCGGGACCGGCAGACGCTGGGCGTGAACCAGCAGGTCGCGCAGAGCGGGCGGAACGACGAACTGAGCCGCCGCCTCGGGATCGCAGGGACCGCGCAGGGGGCGGCTCTCGGCTCCGCGCTCTCCAGCAGTTCGCAGGAAGCGCAGGCCCGGTCGTCGGAGCGTGCTCGGGCTCAGTTCGATGAAGACATCCAGGGCTTCCGAGCCAGCGAGTTGAAAAGACTCGCGACGCCCCGACAGAAGACGACGGATGCTGAAACCTTCAACAAGATCTTCCAGATGGCGATGGAGATCGTCGGGACCGGCGCGAGCGCCGCTGCTGGTGGCGGTGGGTCCTCGGTGCCGAAGATCAACGTCCAAGGCGACCCTTCGCAGCGCAGCGGCTTCGTGGAGGGCCAGTCCTTCGGCGGGGCCGGCGCTGGCGGCAGCGGGCTCGACACGCTCTCCAGCACGCTCGCGCAGCGTGTCGGCGGCGGCGGCGTCGGGCGCGTCGAGACGGAAGAAGAACGCCGTCGTCGGCTGGGAGTCGTCTGATGCCGGTCGTCAGCCCTGGCGGATACGTCGATCCGGGCGCGCAGAAGCGCGACGTGGTGGGCGCTGGGATCGCGGAAGTGTTCCAGGGGATCGTCCGCGGCATGCAGATGGGCCAGCAGCTCGCGGCCCAGCAGCAGCAGATGGAAATCCAGCGTCAGGTCGCGGACCGGCAGGAACTCGACTTCGCGCGCAACCTCGCCCTCGAGGACGCCGGTGTCGCTGCGATGCTGGACCCTCTGGAGCCCCTGAACCTGGGCGGCGTGCTCGGGACCGCCGCGACCCAGCGCAAGAGCAGGGGTGTGACATCTGCCGCCCCTCCGCAGGAGATGCCGCCGTTCGACCGGAACGCCGCCGCCGCTGAACTGGACGATGCCGCGTTCCAGAAGTCGGAGGCGCAGCGTCAGGCGGCGGCGAGCCGGAATGAGCGGTCGCTGGCCGAGGACGAGCTGATGGCGGCTGAGTTCGCGGACGACGCGATGCTCGCTGGCCGAGCGTCCAGCGCGGGCGTGAACCAGCGCAACGCGCAGATCCAGCAGCACATCCTCCAGCAGTCGCGCGGCGAGCCCGCGGAGGCGTCCGTCGTTCCAGGCGCGGAGGGTCCGCAGCGTGTCCCGTCGCCGGGGCGTCGGCCGTCCGTGTCGTCGCCGGATCGGCTGACGGCTGCGATGGAGTCGCTCGGCGGGCTCGGCGGCGTCGGCCCGAGTCGGCAGGACCTGGCTCGCGGTGCGGAGGAAGGCGACCAGTACGGGCGCGCGATCATGGACGAGCGGGACGCGAAGCGCCGCGCCGACGCGGACATGGCTCGCGCTGCGTCGATGGAGTCGGGGCTCCCGAACCCTGCGCTGGAACTCGGTGCCGGCGAGGACGTGATCCTCGACCCGACCGCCGTGGCTCGCGCCGTGATGCTCTACAAGCGGACGGGCGACCCCAAGATCTTCGATGCGTTCGGCGGGCAGATCCCCGAGGATTTGGACGGGCTGGTGGAGCGCGTGACCGCGTTCGCTCGCGCTGTCAACAAGAAGCAGATCGCGGCGTACACGGCGAAGTACTTGGGCGCAGGCAAGGCAGAGGGCCAGGCAGCCGACCCGCTGAAGCAGAAGGCGATGGGCTACGCGGCTCAGTTCATGGGCGTGGACACCGACGACTGGCAGCAGGCGAAGCTGTGGGGCGAGCGGGTCGCGCAGATGGTCGAGGACGGGACTCCGGCGCACCTTGCCGTTGCCGACGTTACTCGGGAGGCTCGGGCGCAGCGCGATGCCGGGCGACGGCTGGCCGAGGAGGAGGCGCGGCGCAAGACGGCTACCGCTCCGCGCACGTCGCACTCCTACTCCCATGTGGACAAGTCGCGCGCCGCGACGGCCGCTTCCGCCGAGCGCCGCAAGACGCTGGAGGCGCTGGTCCGCGCCGGGTCGGGCCTGACCGGGGCAGCCGCCAAGGAGTTCAAGGCCGCATACGACGCCTACTGGACGTCTCCGACTGCGGAGTCGAAGCAGCGGGCGATCAGCGTGCTCGAGAAGTTCGCGCCTGCCGAGGCGCAGCAGCTCGAGGGCATCCGTGGCCTCCGCAACATCGCCGGGATGGACAAGGCGGCTGACTTCACCGATGGAGCGGGCGACCTTCCGATCGTGGAGACGAAGGAGGAATTCGACGCCCTGCCGCCTCGCGCCGAGTACCGCGAGGAGCCGAACGGCCCCGTCTACAGGAAGCCCTGATGAGTCGTTTCGGCGGGGTCCCGGCAGAGGACGAACCGACAACGGGTAGCCGGTTCGGCGGCGTACCCGTCGAGCCGTCCACCGCCCCCGTCGTAGCGTCGAACCCCGACGACGACGTGTTCGCCCTGTCGGACGAGCAGATCCTGATGAACCAGCTCAACAAGTTCCCGCCGAAGGCAAGCGGCGTGCGGAACCTGCGGCTGCTGGAGAACGTCGGGCTGCTGACCGAGGGCCAGAACCGCGAGGACGCTCTCGCCCTGGTGAAGCGGCGAGGCCTCCCCGTCGCCGTGGACCCGGCCACCGGGCAGTTCGTCGTGGATGTGTCGTCCTACGTTGACCCGGAGATGGGCGCGCTGGAGCGCGGCGAGCGGGCGACGAGCATCGTCAACGCGGCTGGCGGCTTCGCGATGGAGGGGGCGAAGAAGGGGTTTAGCACCGGGATGCTCCCCGTCAAGGGGCTGCTGAAGGTACTCGAAACCGTGTACCACTACACCTGGGACGTGCAGGCGTCTGGAGCCGCCGCTACTGCGGCGAAGTCCCGCGTGCGGCGGCAGGTCGAGTGGAGCCTCGCGAACGCGCCTGACGCGCCGCTGCTGTCCGCAGGCGAGTACCTGTCGATGCAGATGGACAACGCCGTCCCCGAGGCGTTCGTGATGACGGAGCCCGAGATCGACAAACTCGGCGCGTCGGTGTTCCATCAGGAGTTCAGGTCGCCGCCTGAGAGCTTCGTGGATGAGGCGTTCGGGTTCGTCCACGACATGTACTCCACGCTGCTCGGGGAGTCCGGGGACGTGTTCGACCTCGAACTGCACCCCGACGAAGTGGCGCGCATGGTGGACGAAGTGGACGCCGCGCTGGTGGACCCGATCGAGACGGCGCTCACCAAGATGGCGTACATGGGCGTCGCCGCCGATATGCCCGAGGACGCGCAGGAGTTGCTGCTGCCTGGGATGCTGGGACGTGGTGCGGCGCTGCCTGGGGAGTCTGCGAAGGGGACGACCGACCGCTGGCGGATCGCGATGAACGAGGCGATCGCGGACGGGAACAAGGGTTCGCGCAGTTTCATGGCGGTCCCGCTCATGGTCGTGACGGACATCTCGACGGCGCTGTCCTGGCCGGTCGATCTCGCCGCGCATGCCGGGATCAACCTGAGTCGAACCGGGATGCGGATCATGGACGACGCCCACGCGGCGATCTCCACGACCGCCCGCGCCCGCGTTGCCGAAAAACTGGCGACGGTGGAGCGGACTGCCGGCGCTCGGATGCAGATCCTCGAAAACGACGCGAAGGTGATCCAGGCCGAGATCGACGCTCTCGCGGACACCCCGAACTCCGCGTTCGCGGTCGAGTCGTGGCACGTCGAACTGGATGAGGTCAACCAGGAGCGCGAGGCGCTGCTCCAGATAGTGACGGAGGCCCGACGCAGCGCCGCCGAGGGTCAGGACGCTGCTTCGATCGCCGCGCAGATGGAGTTCAACCGCCGCATGATCGAACTGGTGGACGTGTCCCACCGGCACGACGCGCCGCTGAAGGGCGACCATCGGACGCTGCTGGCCTGGGACAAGTGGCTGGACGACGCGGCTCCGAAGGGCGTCAAACTCCCCGAGACGCCCGAGGCGTTCGCTGACTACCGCGCCACATACATCCCCGAGGCCGAGGCGGCGTTCGCTGCTGCGCTGAAGGAGGCCGACGCTGCGGGCGGAACGCTCGTCGGGATCGCAGAGGACGGCTCGGCCATCTTGTCGCAGGACGCGCCGAAGCGAATCCTCGCCATCAACGACGCGGCTCGGCTGAAGGCGGCGGCGGCGACCTCGCGCTACCTGAGCAGGACGGCGTTCGGGCGGAAGGTACTGGGATCGCGCTCGTCGTGGTTCGGGACGGAGCATCTCCAGCGCACGCTGACGTCGATGGTCCACGGCCCGCGTTCCGCGCAGCCGCTCGCCGGCCCGACCGCGACGTCCTACTGGGGTGCCTACGCGCGGGGCGAGGTGATGCACCCGGCCATGTTCGCGGACCTCGTGGACGGTTTGCAGCGGAACAACCGGACCGCTGCGATCATCGCGGACAAGCGGCGCGCGTACATCCAGTCCCTCGTGGACGTGCTCGGGGACGATGCCTACGACACGCTGAAGGTGCTGGACGACGGTGACAGCGGGCGGATCATAGCCGCCGCCGCCGCGCTCCGCGCGATGGACGACGCCGCCCGCGCTGGCGGCACCGGCGAGTCGTTCACCCTGGAACTCCTGGCGGCGCAGGCGTTCACGAAGGGGCTGAACAAGCTCCGAAGCGACCTCCCCGAGATCGCTGAACTGGTGTCGTCGCCGGTTCTCGCTGACCGCGCCGAGGGGCTGGCTCGACTCCGGGCGAAGGCCGACATCGCCGCCAACGCCGCCGCAGACGCCGTGGCGCGGAAGGTGCTCGCTGAGATGGCCGAGACGGCGAAGTCGCGGGGCGCGGACGTGACGCGGGCGCAGAAGGCCTTGAAGAAGGGCGATCTCGACGCTGCTATCGAACTGATCGACGGCGGGGACGACGTGTGGCTGCTCGCCAACGAAGCCGCCGAACGCGCCCGTAGTCGGGTCATGCGCGTACTGGAGTCGGACCGCAAGCCGATGACGGACAAGGCGCGGAAGAAGATCGTCCAGAACGCGAGCACGCGGCACGACGCATCGGGCGCGGAGCCGACTCTCAGCGCGTGGGACGAGTGGCTGAAGAAGTCCGAAGCCGCCGACGAACTGCTGGTCGAGATCAACGACCTTCGCGACCACTCGATTCGGCTCAAGGCCGAGATCGACGCGCATGCCGCGAACCTGAAGTCCATGCGCCTGCGACTTCGCCACGGCCAGGATGCCGCCGACGAGCTTGTGGACGCCGCCGAGAACATGGGCGGGCAGGGCGTCACCTACGGGTGGGACCAGAAGAACATCGGCAGGAGTGCCTACTCGGGCGAGAGCGAGACGATGGCACACGCCAGCGGACTCCGGCTGGACCGCGTGGCGACGCCGCCCGAGTCAAGCAGCGTGCTCGATGCGATGGAGGAACAAGTCGTCGTCGTGAAGGCGATGCTCTCAGAGGCGAAGCACGCGCTGAAGCAGGCGAAGAACGACATCGGCGTGAAGCAGAAGGAACTCGGGAGGCTCCAGCGTAAGGCCGCTGCGACCCGCCCCAAGACCGGCGACCCAGCCGCCTTCGTCCACGACTACTACGCGCAGATGACCCGCGAGGCGGCTCTCAACGAGAAGGAGGTCAACGGCCTGTTCGCCCGCGTCCGTCACATGGAGGAGTTCAACGACTTGCAGCCGCACGAGCGGACGAAGGTCGTCGAACTCGCGACCGGGAAGCGCCCGCCACCGAAGGACCAGCCCGAGCACATCCGTCGCAACGCCGACAACCTGCGGAAGATGCTTCGACGCTACGCCCGGGAACTCCACGAGCACCTGGCCGAGCAGGGGGTCCGCGGCGCGTCGGTTGACGACATCGTGGCGAACCTGGACCTGACCCGCCTGCTCCCGAACCTGACGAAGTGGGACGGGCTGTCGAAGCAGAAGGCGCTCGCGGGCGAGATCATCTCCCCGTCCTACCTGACCCCCGGCATGGTGGACATCGCCGGGGACCGCCTGTCCGTGCGCCAGGCCCGCGCCGTCGAGGACGGGCTGAAGCAGTTGTGGAAGGCAGAGGGCAAGACCGGGCCGATCCCTGCGGAGTGGCGCGAGGCGACACTCAAGCGCGAGTGGCAGAACCTCGCCCCCTACAACCACGACCCGATCCCGCTGATCTCCCACTTCTTGAAGGAGGCCGACAGCGCCATCGCGGACCGCCACTTCATCGCTGACCTCCGCGCCCGCTTCCCGATGGGCCAGCGCATCGCGCGGACGTTCGGCTGGGACGGCGAGCTGCATGCGGACGCGATCGGCTACGCGATGGTCGATTCCGGCCCGATGGTCGGCGCGCACAACCGGGTCGGCCTGCCGCCCGAGTTGAAGCACCTGGAGGACACGATCGTGATGAACCTGGAGTCGGGGATGACCTCGGCTGAGGTCTTCAACAAGTTCGTGGGCGAGAACCCGGTGCTCGCGAAGCCGGAGCTGATGGCGTACATCAAGGGCGCGGAGCACGCGCTGGAGACGCCGCTGTACCTGCCGAAGCCGGTCGCGGAGTTCGTAAACTGGTTCTACAAGGACGGCGCGGCGCCTCGGAAGAAGCTCGAGGAGTCGGTCAGCGGGCGGAACGTCGCGCGGACGGTGTTCGAGCCGACGACCGGCGACACCGTTGCTGCTGCCTACGATGGGGTCCACGCCTGGGCGAAGCAGCAGTTGACGACGTGGCGCAGCCCGGTCGGTTACACGTCCACGAACATCGTCGGCAACCTGATGAGCGGTGTGCAGGTCAACCCGGAGGCGATGCTCAGTCCGACGAACCACCTGATCGCGTCGTCCGTCGTCGCCGGCCTGAAGCCCGACGCTGAGATCCGCATCGGCGCTCGCACCATGACCATGCGCGACCTCGAGATGCAGATGCTCGAGGACAACATCCACTCGACGGGTCGGTCCGAAGCGTTCCGCCGCGAGCAGGGGCTCGTGCAGGCCGGCTCGTCATCGAAGCGCGACGTGCGGCTGTACGACGACCGGCCGATCAAGTCCACCGGGATGGCCTCTGGCTCCAGGGACGTCTCCCCCGCCGTGGACCTGCTGGAGCGCGACACGCTCCGGGGTGGGCTCTGGAACGCCTTTGCTCGCGCCGTCACCGAGTCGGTCCCGGTCAGCGAGATCGTGGGTTTCGCTGGAGACATCAAGGCTGGCATCCGAGACAAGGACGCCAGGGCCGTCCTGGAGCGCGCAGCGAAGGCGTCGTGGTCCGACGCTGGCAAGAAGTTGGCCGGCGCAGCCACGCGGGCGTCAGGGGCCTTCGCCGGCTCCCTGCTCGGCGCACCGATGGGGGCCAGCCCCGGCGTGTCTGGACTGCTCGGCGCGATCGGGGCTCCGGGCTGGGCGCGGATCACGTCGGAGATGAACAGCGCGGTCGAGGACCAGTTCAGGGCGACGCTCTACATCGGGGCATTGCGTCAGGGTGCGACCCGGGAGCAGGCGGTTCGCCAGGTCGAGCGGGCGGCGCGGAACTACGACGAGATCAGCCCGTTCGAGCGTCGCGTGTTGAAGCGCATGTTCGGCTTCTACACCTGGGACGCCGGGAACATCCGGCTCCAGACGCAATGGGCGGCGCGGAACCCCGGACCGTGGGCGACGATCGCGACGGCGCTGGACATCTACCACCGCGGGCAGTTCAGCGACGAGGAGATGGCGCAGCTCCCGCAGGGCGCGCGGCACCGGGTCCTGCTGAACATGGGCGCGGGGAAGATCCTCGCCATGATGGACCTCCCGCAGACCGGCGTGCTGGAATCGGTGGAGCGGAAGGTCGCGCTTGCCCGCGCCGTCGCCCCTGGGTTCATCACGGCGAACGAACGAGCCGACGCCGTGGGGCAGTTGAGCGCCCCGATCCAGGCGCTCCAGTACATCGGCGGCGTCACGGCTCGCGGGGAGCGGCTGGAGCGTGGGGCCTACGTCGGGAACAAGGCGGGGTGGGACGAGAGCGACCTCGATCTGCTGCCGCCGTACCTGCGCGACGTGGTGCTCCAGTTGAAGACCAGCCGCCCGCTTCGCCCGGTTGACGGCGAGCGCAAGCTCGGGATCGAGACGGACAACCCGCGTGCCCTCGCACGGCTTCAGGCGACCCCGCTGAACTCCATCCTCTCCGCGTACTGGCGCGTCGTCATCCCGCCCGAGGACCCGGCGCTGCACCCCGAGTGGGAGCAGAGCATGGTGGACCGGATGCTGCTGGTGATGACCGGCATGAACCTGTACCCGGTTACGGCCGATGCTGAGAAGATCCAACAGGTCCGCGAGCGGGACCTGTACCGTCTCCTCCGCGAACTGGAGCCGGTCGCGCCTTGGGACGAGAGGTTGAAGTTCCCGCAGATGCGGGTAGTCAAGGAACAAGCCGAGGACGACTCGGAGTAGACTGGAGCCGCCATGCTGAACAAGAGATCCTTCGGCCGTACTGACGGCCTCGCCATCACCAGCATCACCACGTCGGAGACGGCTGTGGGGGCTGCCCTGCGCGGCGGCGCTGCCTTCACCGGGCCGTGCGTCCTGCTCGGCGTCCGTGCGACGAACGACGTGGGCGCGGGCGCGACGTTCAACGTCCGCGGCTACTCCGACGCCAGCAAGACGGTCCAGTTGTTCGACGTGTCGATGGACCTGTCGGCTGGCGCTGACGAGTGGTCGTCCACGCAGTTCACGCAGCCGATCCCGCTGCTCCGCGGCGAGGCGCTGAACATCACGGCCGAGTCCGATGCCGGCTCGGGGCACGGCCTGAGCGTGACCGTGGACTACGAAGTCGCGGACGTGATCTGATGGCGCACCCGACTACCTACGGGGCGGCGGCTGGCGGAACCCCCGCGCAGACGAAGGGCATGATCCTCCGCTCGCACTTCGACTTCACGGACCAGGGTTCGGCCGACATCGTGGGCGAGTCCACCGTCGCGTGGACGCCGAACAGCGGCACCGTGACGGACCCGGTGACGTTCACCGTGGGGTCGATGGCGGGGATGGCGTCCTCGGTCGTGCTGTCGGCGTCGGGCATGACGTGGACCCTGACCTACCCCGGCAAC